>Ga0180433_10000092_pt1 | contig 140323 bp, 146 predicted proteins | sample SS_ome_8_FD_132980 | JGI IMG/M metagenome (GOLD analysis project Ga0180433, IMG submission 132980) | Hypersaline lake sediment archaeal communities from the Salton Sea, California, USA - SS_1_D_1 metaG | ecosystem: Environmental > Aquatic > Non-marine Saline and Alkaline > Hypersaline >... | reverse complement strand
AAGCCATCATCGGGCATCCCATGCATACACTCACCAGGGTGACCTTCTGGATAGTTAGAACTTAAGTCTTGTAAGCTCACCTGTTAACCTCCTTCACTTTTTCAAGTCCGTGTTGCCTTCCCTTGTTTTTGTAATTTCCTGTCTGTGAATGACAATTAGGACATAACAGTCTTAAATTGTCTGCTCTATCATCTAAAGGATTGCCGTTTATATGATCTACTTCAAGTCTAATAGGCAAATCCATCCATGTGCTACTTAAGCATATTTCACATTGGTTTGGAATTCCAAGCTCAGCAAGCGCTCTTCTAAGAAGATGTGCTTTTTTTCTATTGCCTTTTTCTCTTTTAATAAGAATTTCTGATGCGTTTTTTCTTTTAGGCGATGGTAATCCTCTGTTCCATCCGCCTCTTTCTGTTTTAAAATGAGAGAAGTCTATTCCATATAAAATAGCTCTCTTTTTGATATGACTCTGTAAGCCACCATGCAGAGAAGCTCCAAAAGCCCTACAAACATCAGCCCAACTTTTTGATTTTGGAATTATTTTTTCTAGTTTTTCTTTTGTATATTTCCATCCCATTTTTATTCCTTTTGGTAAAGTTGAAATTAAACTATACCCTAAGGACAGTGCAGCGTCAAGTCCGATGCAATACCGTTCTGCCAACCCTCCTGCTTTTAGATATTTGATAAGATTTTGTAACGTCTATCTGATTCGATATATTCTTTAGGAAGGATTGTGGAGCGGTAAGGACAGGAGACCGTAACACGACGTACATGTACATCTTGTTCCCAGTTTTTATTCTTTGCTCGTTCCCATGCGGGAGGTGCAATAGCAACTGCGACATCAAGAACCATTTCTGGTTTGTCCAAATGATTATTTCTTTGTCGGACTCGAATAACTTTTGCAGTTCTCATGTATGTATCGCTACCATTACGAACTGGATAGTTAATATATTGACCCTCGTTGATTGTTTGTCCGTACATGTCGATAGGATTTCTCATTTTCTTTTCCTCTTTCTTTACTGTCTCAACAGTTTTGGCAGCTACCACTGGCTTGTCTTCTACTTTTCTTACTCCACCAGATTCAATTCTTTTTGTTTGTCTGTCCTTCAATTGTTGAAGTGCTTTTGTCTCTTCGTCTGTCATTACATCTGGATAATGAATATACAATTTCATTTTTCTTTTCTCCTTCGTGCTGTTTTGTCTTGTGTTTTTATTACAGGTTTCTTTGGTGGTGTTATTGGTTTGTCCCACCATAAACCTTCATAGGCATATCGTTTCCAACAACCATGGTAGAGCTGAATAGCTTCAACTATATTATCTTTAAAGTCATAATACCAGTACCAAACTGGCAAGCTTCCTTCTTCAGGTTCTTGTGGTGTTTCTTTTAGCCATGCCATAATTATTCTTTCTATGGTTGGGGCAGGAATCGAACCTGCATCTCTTAATTATTCGTTAAGTGCTTTGACCACTAAGCTACCCGCCCTACAAACCTACTTGTCCAAATATATAATGATGATTTTCTTCACCAAGCATTTTACATTCAAACACATAAAGATGAGCAAGTTCATGTTTCATTAGACCAATGAATACATCTATGTCTCCAGTCCATTCTATATCTATTGTTTGTCCGTGTGCCAAGCCATGATAAAGTTTATCCTTATATTCTATTGTTTTATAAGGATGAATTCTACAAAAAGTTAATGGAGATAATGCTTCTTTTTGTTTCTTTTCATTAAATTCAATTTTCCATCCTTTACACCAAGAATTAAAAGTGACAGAGTTTAATAGTTGTTCTCTAGTTTCATTAAGGATGTCATGATTTATCTGTTTAATCTTTTCAATGTCTTCTTTAGTTAAGTTTGCTTCGTTTACGATAAGCAATAAGTCCCACTCGTCTATGATTCTTTTAATAATATAGTTTCTTTGTTTTAGTTTGACGCTGCCCAAACCAAATAGAATTCCCGAAACAAAAACAATTGCTACTGTTGCTATGATGTTTCCTATCATTGCTGTAGAAAGCATCCAAACTGCTGCAATAAGAGGAAGCAATGCCACTCCACTAACAAGAAAAGTAATGATTTGCCATGTAGATCTTGGATATTGTTTGCTTTCCATTTTATTTACAGTCTGTTAGTCTTTTAATAATTTGCTTGCTATGCTTATAGACTGTAATGTCTGGTTCTTTCTCATAGTGACCAGCATAAGTTATAGTTTCTGATATTGCTTTTTGCTCTCCGTCACAAGAACAAGAGTATCGCATTCCACAGCTATAATCTCCATCAAAGTTCAATCCACAGGTATAACAATAATCACATTTGTCACAACTTATTGTCTCTTCTTGTATGTCTGGCTTGCTCGCGCGATCAATAATAAAATCACCTTTACAAGATACAGTCAGCAACATAACAACCATTAATAAATATTTCATTTTAAAATGCTTCCTCTATAGCTATTACTAGTCTTTGCATGTCTGCTTCATAAAATCCAGCAGAGTTAATACATCCACACTCTACAACGTACCACTTGTCGTTGGCAAGACAAATATCTATAACAAATGCCTCGGCTAGTTGATAAAGATCAACCATTTCTTTAGCAAATGTTATAGCATCAGGTTCTATCTGTGGACTAAAGAACGGTCTTGTTCCTAGCTTGTACTGGCTAGCAGTTACAATCTTGCCATTAACAACCCATATTCTATACTCTCTTTGTATTCTTTTAACAGGAGATACTTGTATCAATGTCTTACTATCTAACTGAGAATGATAGTCTGAGCCTTGTTCTAATACTGTATGTTGAAACTTATGCCAGTCAGCAAAATCAAATACTTGTCCTGCAAATGATTTATCATCTTTACATGGCCTAATAAAATACTGTCCCTGTGTCCAAGGAAAGTCTTCACTGAACTGTAATACATTTGAATCATAGTTTAATAGGTTTTCATTATAGTAATTTCTATAAACCATAAAGTCATGATTCTTTGTTAGTACTACGCCTGGCTTCCAACCATAATTACTAGCAAGACGAGACATCTTTGTTCCGCCAAAACAAAACACATCTTTCCTGAACGTATCAAACTCTAGCTCTTCAACAAAAGGTTTTACTTTAATGATTTCATATTGAAGCTTAAGTCTTTCGAGACCGTCTATTAAACGACCATGGCCTTTCTCATTGAAGGTATTTTCTTGTATTACATAGTACATTTCTTTTCCTTTAGTACCCAGTAGAGGACTTGAACCTCTGCATGTCCAACGTTCGTAGCGTTGCGCTCTATCCATCTGAGCTAACCGGGCTTAAATATTAGTGGCACCCCTTAGAGTTGAACTGAGTACCTTCCGGGCTTCAACCGGACGCTCTACCAGTTGAGCTAGAGTGCCAAATAAACTTGAATTTACATAAAATACATTAACAATTTTTGTTAATATGTGTTACATTGTAGTCATGAATGATTGTTTACAATGTAATAACAAAACAGAGAATCCAAGATTCTGTTCTCGTTCTTGTGCTGCTAAATATAACAACACTCGAACTCCTAAAAGACAACTTGAAGGATCGTGCTTAATATGTAACACAAAAATCTCTTCAACATTAAAATATTGTTCTTCTTTGTGTCGTAAAACAGCTAGAGTTGCATCTAGAAGAACTGATCAGGAAACTAAAGAAGCTAATGTAAAAGCTGTAATTTCGTATCGTAAACGAACCAAAATTAAAGCAGTAACTTATCTTGGTGGAAAATGTAAACTGTGTGGTTATGACAAATGTCCAGAAGCATTACATTTTCACCATATAGATCCTAAACAAAAAGATTTTTCTGTTAGTAAATCTGGAAACACAAGAGCATGGAACAAAGTTAAATTAGAAATAGACAAGTGTATTTTACTTTGTGCTAATTGTCATACTGAAGTACATGCTGGTGTTTCTAAATTACCAGAAATTTGCTCGTCCACTCCGATTCGAACGGAGAATAACAGGTTAACAGCCTGACGTGATACCATTTCACCATAGACGATCATTAAGCTACCAGCTGAGCTAAAGAGTCGGCGGAGTATACCGGATTCGAACCGGTGAAGTCTGGATCGACAATCCAGCGCGATAGGCCCCTACGCGAATACTCCAGGCCTGCCAACTAAAAGTCTAGTTCTTTTTCAGAAAGTTCGCGACTCAATCCTCATTAGAACCAACAGACGTCGATAGGTCTGTTGTTGTCACTATATAGTTAGCAATTACACATCTTCCTATAAGAAGCATGTATAATATTTATGGTCTGTTATCAAGAATCTCTTTCTTAAATACAAACCATTTGTTTCTCTCTTCTTCTTTAATCATTGCAACAATATCGTCACAAGCTTTTTCATATGCTTTTGCTTCACTATAATTGTAATCATGATTAAATTTTTTACATTCAATATCATTGATTAGCTCTACAATACTTATGCACATTATGTTCTCCTTTTAGTCTAGAAGATAGGATTCGAACCTATATCTCATCCTATTACGGATGATGTTCTACCGATTAAACTACATCTAGAGCCAGTTAAAAAGTTACTTGCTACATACTAGATAATTTTGATGGCTGGATTTGAACCAACGGCCCCGGCTCCAAACACCGGTGCTCTACCTAACTGAGCTACACCACATATCTAAGGATCATGAATTCTATTGTCATATATAGCAAGTTGTCCGAGTGGAGAGATTTGAACTCCCGACTTCGTGCTCCCAAAGCACGCATGCTACCGCTGCATTACACTCGGATAAGATAGGGTGATCAATGAGATTTGAACTCGATTCCTCTTGGTTCACAGCCAAGTATGCTTACCAGTACACCATGAACACCATATTAACTGCGGGCGACCCTCGATTCGAACGAGGAGCTTCGGATTTGGAATCCGACAGTTTACCATTCAACCTAGCCACCCATCTAATTATTCAATTGTCAAAGAGTAAACAAATCCATTAATCCCACTTCTCTGGGCACACTAGACATTATGTCGGGGTCTAGCGTGCTTTAGAAGCGCGGAAACCAATCATTATTATGTGATGGATTATGGACAGACGGATGCCGCGAATCAGAAAAAGAACTTAGTCTGTGTATTAGGCACCTCATGTTTACTATAATAACATAAACTAAACCGAAGTCAAACTATAAGATTATTTTTCCTTTTCTATTTCTTTAATGATATGACCTTCTGTGCTTTTACAAACAACAACGTTCTTGTTGTAAGTTTCTACTACATAAGGATCGCATATCTCTTTAGCCATATCCTTTTTTATCATTTCCGTAACACCTACAGTCATTACAAAAACAACTACCGCGATTATATAAATAATTACAGCTATAGTTTTAAAGTCTTCCATCTTATTGTTTCTTAAATCTTTTGCTTGGCAATCGCCATCGCAAGACGAGTGATAGCATTGTTTAAATGATCTTCTCCGTCAGGTTCTTGATGGCCATCACGAATAATTTGATATGTTGTGATATGTCTAGCTGCTTTACGAAGATGTTCATCTTCATCTTCATTAATCCATGTGTACGGATCATGTTTAGATGTTCTATCTTCGCTTAGAAGAATATCAGAAAGAGATTTCTCTACCGAGCACATAATATCTTCAAGTTCTTTTTCAAATGTACTTGTCACTTTTTCCTCGTCTCCAAAGGTTTCTAGTTCTTCATCATTAAATGTTTCTGAACAAAAGTGTTGATTGGTGCCATCAAAACTAAGGAACTTGTCTTTATATGTCACTTGTTTCCCTTGTGTTAAAACATTGGTCTTCAACCAAGTTAAGTTTATCTTCTGTAATTTTAGTACCAAAGTAAGTTATAATCATCCAATTGTTTTCCCACTCTCCATTGTTTAGTAGCTTAAGAATATTATGCTTCTTAATAAACTGAGTTGGAATCCAAGAAAGCATATACCTGTTGTCTCTATAGAGTAGACACTGTTGGTAGTATTGTTCAGTCATTTGCCATCTCTATTCCTGCCTAGATGATATCCATCACAGAATATACATTTATAGTTAGAATAATATCCGCCATTCTTTCTTTGCATTGCAGCTGCTGATTTGATTGCAGTTTGCTTTGTATTGTAGGCTACTTTAGGTTTGCCTTTGGCATTAAAATGAGAACGTTTATGAAAAAGACCTAGGACATGTCCCCTCCAAAGATTCTTAATGAATCTTGACAGAGGTCCTTGGTCTTTAAGAGCTAAGATAAAATTTTTTGGTTTGATTTTCATTAGTTTTCTTCTATATATTTCCACCAAAGAGGCTCATCTTCAAAAAATGTTGGACTTGGTTCTTTCATTTCTAATCTTGGATAAGGTATAGCACATTCTATTTCTTCTCTACAGAAAGAACAAATATGTCTTGTTGTATTTTGAGGAAATTTTATTAAATTATAATATCCTTTATTGCAACGATCACATTTTAGTCTAACTATACCAACTTCTAGTCCTCTATATACTTCAGCCATTTGTAACAACCTTAAGTAGTTCTTGTGGGTTTGTATAGCCAGTTTCAAGTTGAATTTCATATGCTTTGTTTAGCAACGTGCCAAACTCAATACCAGGTTTATGTCCTGCTTCAATTAGATGTCTGCCCAACAACACAGGAGGAATATCATCAGGATAAGATCCAATTGCATTGTGCATACGCATACACTCTTTAAAGACAGTAGCTTTTTTGCCTTCACGAGCAGAAGGATCAATTCCTCTCCCATCCAGGTCACAAACAGAAACATATGCCAATACATGCAAAGGACATTGGTTGTGTAGTTTTCTCCATGCAGAAGCTTTAGCCTTGGACTTTAGGTACGTCTTTGCTCTCATGTGAGTACCAACAATTCGTTCAACTCTTTTAATGAGTTTTTCATTCTTGGTGAGCCGCTCCATGAAAGTTCTAGCAATTGGCATGCCTTTATAGTCATGGCTATAAGTAGTAAGTTTCTTTGGGTCTAGTGTTATTGGCTTACCAACATCATGTAGAAGCATTCCGAACATAAAGGGAAGCTTCCATTCTTCAGGAAGTTCATCTCTATATTGAGCTGCTTCTCGTACAACCATTTGAGTATGAGTCCAGGCATCTCCTTCTGGATGCCACTTCTCTTTCTGTGGACAATCTATCAGTGCGCTAAGCTCTGGAAACATATTAATGATCCCACTCTCTTCAAGAAATCTTAGTCCTCTGTCGGGCCTGTCAGATAGCATCAGCATCTTAACAAACTCACCATAGATACTGTCTCCTGTAAGTTCTTTGCACATATCTTTCATTGTAGAACACAAACCTGTAGTTTCTTTAGCTACTCTTTTACATTTCCGAGCAACAAATTGCATTGCTCTAAAGACACGCAATGGGTCTTCAATAAATGTATCATCACTAATATGAGACACAATACCTCTACGATAGTCCTTCAATCCACCATATGGATCATGAACCTTCCTGTTGCCTATCTCAAAGTAAACAGCATTCATTGTAAAATCTCTTCTTACTGCTGCTTCCTCAATAGATAGAGTAGGAGCAAGTTTAATATCAAAGTCTATATGTTTTGGCCCAGTGCTATTCTCAACTCTTGGTGTCGCCAATTCAATATCAAGACCATCTCTATTAACCTTAACAACACCAAACTTAGCACCTATTAGGTCTGCTTCTTCTCCTGATACCTTAAGTAGTTGCTCATAACTAAGACCTGCAACTTCAATATCCCAGTCCTTTACTTCTTTGCGGCTAATAAGATCAAGAACAGCACCACCTACTATGTAGGCAGTGCCACCAACTTCTTGAATTTCTCTATCAAGTTCTTCAATTTGTTTTGGTAGTAAAACATCAAGCACTGCCATGTATTAACTCCTTGTTGTTTAGAGGAGGGTGGGAGACTTGAACTCCCGTCCCGTTTCCGAGGTCTTGGATTAGCAATCCAGCCGATTACCACTCTCGCAACCCTCCGGTATTAAATTGCTTCTAGTCTAAGAAGAGCACTTTGTGCATATGGATCTTTACATTCAAGTACATTAGTTCTATCTGTCCAAATAGGATAGCTATTGTTTTCACCAATAGTTCCATCTCCTTTTGCTTCATGAGGAATATCATTACTAAAAATCTGGACAGCAAACATATTCATTTTTGCCATAGAAGACTTCAAAGGCATACATGTTCCCAAACTAATAAATCTTGAAGACTCTATAGTATATCCACCTTCTTCTTTTAGTTCTTGTTCTGCATGATAAAGAACAACACCAGTTTCACACTGACCTGTAATAACTGACAAAACATTTCCTTTTTCTTGATGCGCAGGATTATGTTCCATTCTAAGAAGATATTTCTTTATGCCACTGTTTGTTATAGTGTAAGGCAAAACACAAACAAAATCATTGTTCTTTGTACGTACTTCATCAGTACAAACATACCAATCATCTAACTTAATTACATTTATCCATTTATTTGCATAAAGAATTTCTTTCTTCATATCTCTGCCAATTTCCTTTCTATTGTATTCATAAGTTCTTTAATTTCAGCTCCATCGCTACCTGAAATAGAAATAATAAATGTAGTATAAACAATAGCATTTTCTTCAGTGAATTGAGCTTGGCGAGTAGTTTTATAATTAGACAAGAAAGAATCTATTTCGGTGTTGATAATATCTCTAGCAGAAGGGACAGCCCAGAAAGGAATCGAAATTTTTTTATCAAGTTTCATTTTTATTTCCATTTTCAATATTCCTCACAAAAATTTTTCCCCATTTTTGTTTCCTAATATGTTTTTTGATGACCCCAGGGAGATTCGAACTCCCATAACTAGATCGAAAATCTAGTATCCTAACCATTAGATGATGGGGCCAGACGGAGCGGTGCGCTTCCACTCCTAAAAACTTCCAGTTTGTCATTGTGTTTGTCCGTAGGTATGACTGCAATCACTACACACATAAAGCACACCTCTACTCATCTAGACCTGAATGCAGAATCAGTTTAGAGTATTTGTTTGTTTGCCACTAGAAGTTTTTGTGAACACTGTGGGACTTGAACCCACGACCTCCGCCATGTAAAGGCGGCGCTACTACCAGCTGAGCTAAGCGTCCAAATGTGGGTTACTAGGATCATTAAATATAGTTACATCACCTTGTAATATAATCACCTAGGCCCACAGTGCCAGTACAGGTTCTTTTGATTGAATAGGTTTTTTACTGACAAATACTTTCGGTACTCTGACCCCTGAGCTACAAATGCATGTATTTACTGGCATGGTGCATTCGGCTGGATTTGAACCAGCGACCTCCGAAAGGTGGCCCTGCCTAACACAGAACCTAAATCCTATCATCTAAATCGAACCTTCTTTTGGCTAAAACTGTTGGGCAATACTCTGAAACTAATGCAAGTTTGCTCGTTCTTGCTTGAGTCTGACACCAACAATATACTAGCCCAAAACTTATTACTCTCCGAACACAAAATCGAAGAGCTTAGAGCCAACGTCTACTTTTACGACCTTGGCTTCATTTGCACGTTGACGAGCCTTGACTGTAGCACGAATCAATACATCAATTCTACTAAGCCATTCGCTCTTTTGAGCAGGCGTGACACACCCACTCCACCTGGTAGTGAAATAGTTGCCAACAACTTTGTTCTCAGTCCACTTTTCATACTGTGCAGGATGTTGCTCTGTAGGCGCAACTACAATTTGAGTACGAATTACTTTCTCTTGTTTCTGAGTGGCTTCAGGACGTCCAGTCTTATAGATGCCTTCTCTTTGGCTCTCATCTTTGTTCCACTCAATACCTGGGTCAAGAGTAGGAACTGTTACCATAACGCCTCTAAGGTGCTTCAAACGGCTCTCAAGACCTAGTAGCAGAGTTGCAGGTGCATCCTTAAGAAGAACTTCTTCTCCAACTACAAGATCCGCCTTGGCTATCTGATTGGTAGTTTCTTTTTGGCCTAAAGTATCAAAGTACTTTACAGTAGCACTACGAAGATACTTAAGCTTGTCGGCAACAGTAGTGACAATCTCTCGATGCTCTTCAACTCCATGAGCTTCTTCTTGTCTCTCTTCGTCAATCATTTTAAGAGTTTTATGATAACCCCTAAAATGTTCTGCCTTTTTAGTAAAGGTAGTGATTGCTTCATTCCAAATTTTATGTGCATTTTCTTGCACCATCTTTTCTACTGCTAAAACCTCATGAAGTTTACCCATTCTTATTCTCCTTCTCTATTACTGGCAATGCCATATAATACTGACCTTTTTTACCAAATGTCCATTTCATTTTACTGATTGTATTATCTTTAATTTCAATTCCTGCTTCAATAATTTCCATAAAACTATTAAATGTTGTTGAATACAACGTGTGATCTTCTCCTTTAAGAACAACTCTTACTTTACTTCTTCTTTGATACCACGTAACAATTTCCATTGTTGTTTCAAACTCATAAATATCTCTCCATTCAACATCAAAAGTTGTGTTTGCTCCTGCATAATGTCTAATAGTTGTTGTGTCATATTCGTTGTACCATGGGTCTTCTTCCATCTCCCATCGTTCTGGATGGTTGTGACATGCAGGTACTAATGTAAATGGAATTTTGTAATTTTTCTTTTTCATTTTACATATCCTCAGGAAGACGAACGCCCAATCCAACAGGAAATCTTGGTACATTGTCTTCTGATAACTCAAAGAACTTAACCTTTAGCCAAGAACCAATATACTTATCTGCTTCTTTAAACCATTTCTTCTTCTGTACTAGTGTTCCTTTGGGAACAACTTTAAATGGTTTATCTTCTTCTGTTACACATATCCATATGATACAACCAACAAACTTTCCTACTCCTTCAGTAAAACCAGTAATTTTATACTCAGCATCCTTAAAGTCTTTAACCTTCAATAGATGATTAGATCGTTTGTTAACTTCGTAGAAGGCATGTTTTTCTCTAACAATTGCTCCTTCGAACCCTTGTTCAACCCAAAGCTTTTGAAAACCAAGTATTTCTGCTTCAGTATGTGCAGTGTAAGTTTCAGTACGCTTAATGCTTTTCGTATTGGCGACCATGACTTCCAGAAGTATCTTATGTCGCTCAACCCATTCCGTTGCTTCTTCTCCAATCATAAGAACATCGTAGATCCAGTACTCTAATTTTTCAGATTCACCTGGACGGTGTTTCTTTATAAGCCTTACAGCTTCTTGGAAAGTAGCACCATGAAGATAGATTTCTCCATCTAAAATCATGTTTGGTTGAATAACAGACTCTAGTTCTTGTGCAATATGTCCAACTGCATATTCTTTACCCTTGCGAGAAACAAGAGCAATTCTATCTCCGTCCCACATCGCTAAACATCTAACGCCATCTAGCTTAGGTTGAATATCAACTGGATACTTTACTTTTCCCTTACGCTTCTGGAAGTCTTGTGCCAACATAGGCAGATAAATAATTTCATCTACCTTATTAATATCTTCAACATAACCTTTGTCTAACTGTTTCTTCCACATAGACTTGGCATCGAAATCTGCTTGTTGTTCTGGTGTTGTTTCGTTCTTCCGACCAATATTCTTACCCTCTGTAACCTTTTGGGCAACCTGCATCTGACCATCTTGTTGGCCATGAGATGTATAAATAATATTGTCTTTGGTCCAACACTGCCAAATTCTAATAGCATCCTTCTTGTCTTTTCTATATAGGATTGGTAAGTCCATTTTATACCGTCACAGAGAAAATATTATCATCACCTTCTTCGTCCCAATAGTCATTATCATCTTCTTCGTCCTCATCATAATCATATGTAGTATCAGGAAGAAGACTCTCAAATTCAGCTACTACCTCATACCTACAACAACGAAGCTTAGACATGTCTTCCCTAGGAACTGTAACAACATCACCAGGATTAATTTTTACAATAACAATACGATCACCAGGACTACGAAAACTAGTTACATATGACATAGATCCAGCATGTAGTCCTTTAGAACATCCTACGTCATGATTGTCATCAACTGTATTGCGAGTAACTTTAACTACAGTGCCAATACTATTATCAATTGTTCCAGTATGTTTATCTCTCCAGTCATTTTTAATTGCTTTGTATGCGTAGAAATCACCATCTGGATCGATTGGCATATTCTTATGCTCTAGAAATGAAAACAACTGATCAATACAATGTTTAGAAGGATTGTTCATAATTTTGTTAAGGAAATTGATTAATGGTTCGGCATCAATTCCTTCTCGAATAAATTGCAAAATTTTGTTAACAACATAGCCATGCATTTCTTCTCCATGAAAATATACACAACCATCTTTTACTTCAATATTACCTATTGAAAAGTTAGAGATTAGTTTTTCTTTATCGACAAGCTTGGCAACAGTATCCCAGTCTTGACCAATAATAGCATTGCGAATTTCTGTATAGCCATTTTCTTCTGGCAAAATTGTTGATGGTTTTAAATCAATAATTACTGTTACTGATGTGTCTGTCATAATGTATGGATAACTCATTTTTCTCTCCTTATTTTCCAATTAATGTTACATAATCAACAATGCTTGGTGCTACATCTCTTATCTGCATATCAGGTGCTGCAACTTTGCTTAAACGATAATTAAGACTATAGCCATATCCTCCTTTAGCACCAGGGAAAATACCAAGTTTTGCAGTTAATGGATAGGTGTTTTTTGCATCCTGAATTAATTCCTTTAAGCTATAGTCTGGTTTTATTCTGGTTAATTGGTCCCATAGACCAAGCAACACAAAAATATCTTTGTTACGTTCGATACTGTTGTTTGCTCGTATATCTTCTACTAGCTTAGTTGTTTTTTTAATTAGCTTATCTGCAATAGATCCTTTTGGAAATTCTGCTTTTAAACCTATAAACGAAAAAAGCTGCAATGGAGTTTCTTTCTCAAAATTATCAATGTTTATATAACTTTGTAACATATTTGATTTTTGAATAACAGCTTTTATTTCTGGAATCAATGGCTTCCAAGTATCGTCTAGCTTTTCTTCTTGGCTTGCTTTTACTCCATAAACTTTATCAATTTTGAAATTAAGGCTTTCTGCTATGGCTAACATTTTCTCAAATTGTCTAATAGTTATTTCTGTACCATTACACATAACAAAAAATCTATCTAATACCACATAGTGTTTTTCAGAGTCCGGTATTTCTTTGATTCTTTCCCAGTCTTTTGATTTGGTTGTAGAATATTCTCTGTTCTGCCTATCTTTCAATACAAAAACATTGCCAACATGACTAAAAGATATTCGCTTAGCAATTCTTTTTGTGCCTCTAATTTTATCTAATTCTTCTTTTGGTACGATGCATTTAGAGATAGGTGTTATTTCATACTCATCAATACATCTTTCTTCATAAAAATCATTCCATTCTTTGTCATCTTCAGTTGTGCGTTCTAAAATAAAGACTTTAGAAAAAGATAAATTTGGCTTATATTCTAGCCAATTTCCCATCTTTTGTTTCCATCCTTTTACATTGTCAACCATGAACAAATTTACAGAACCACAAGGTATACTATTTATTTTTACCCATCGGTGTCCATTGCTTTTCTTAATTGGATACCAAATAGTAAGGACATCATTGTCAGGAATAATCTTTCCATCTAGTTTTTTATTGTTCCAAGAATGGTTGATAACAATATCTCTCCAGAATACTCCATCACATTGAATAGAACAATAAAGTTCATTTGCTTCTTTGTATGTTTTGACAGCAGAAACCTGTTTTGCTTTTATTTTTAAAGCTTCATCTCTTGCTTTCATAAAATACGACAGAAGTACTTTCTTTGTTCTATCTGTATATTCAAGTGCCTCTCTATGAGCAGCTACATCTACATCTCCAATGTTTACGAAAAAATGTACTCCCAAACGAAAGAATTTTTCATAGTCATAGTAGTTTTGATTGTTATCTTGTTCTATTGTTGATCTAATTTCGTTACTGTTTACTTTATACGGTACGCCACCCATAATTACAGTTGTATGAAAATAAGAACGAGAATTATAAGCATTCTGGTTGTTGCTATCAACCATGCCAAACTTTATCGAATCTACTTGGCCTTCAAGACTATACTTAGTTTTTTCTAGAGGTTCTTGGTTTCCTCCATACAATCTTGGAATAGGTTCAAAAAACTTCAATAATTCTCTTGTTTCTTGCCCAAAAGAATAATAGTCAACTTGTTTAACAGGAATTTGAATTTCAATGCCATCTCGTTCATTGCTAGTGTCTGATGCCAACAATGCAATCTTACCAACACCAGTTTCATCAATATAGGCACAATAGACTTTCTTTTCGCCATTTTGCCAAGAGGTAATATTAAATTTGTCAGTATACGCAAAAGCAGCCTTACAGCCTAAACCAAGCTGACCAACAACTTTGTTGCTTTGTCTTTTTGTGCTTGCGCCATACATAACATAAATATTTCTAATATCATCTTCTGACAGGCCTGGGCCGTAATCTCTTACTCTAAATGTAGAATTAAGAGTATTTGGAAGCGAAACAACGATTGGTTCTGTAATACCGATCTCTGCATGAGCATCTTGAGCATTAGTACAGTATTCTCGTACTACTGCTAATATTTTGTTTGAATATAGTTTATCTCTAAGAATAGTTAGGATATGTGCTGAATCTTTGTTGGAGATTCCAAACATTGTTTCAGTAAGATCTCCGCCACGTTGAACTTCTCTGTCGCTTTCTCTCATTTTCATAGTAATTATACCTTCCTATTTCTTTTCTAATTCTACGCAAGCACTCTATACTATACTACAAAACTGTTTTTCCGCACAAAAATTTTTCTTGAATTTCGTTTCTATAAAGGAATTTTACTTTCTCATTCTTTTCGGCCATTCTTCGTCAAAATAAAATTTACCATCTTTATCAAATAGCCAAATATCAGATACTTCATTTATATTTTCAGGTGGGTCTTTTTCGTGATGAATTGCTGCTTTTTCTTTTCTTCGAAATATTCTATTTGCTATTCTCTTGTCATGTTTTTCAGAACGACCAGTAGTAGCTCCACAAATAGAAATCTTTTTCCTTGATCTAGACATTGGTTCTCCTTGTGGGCAACCCTGGGATCGAACCAGGAACCTTTCGCTTATCAAGCGAATGCTCTACCATTGAGCTAGTTGCCCATACAAAACATTTTGAGTCTCCAGTCGGGTTCGAACCGACAATTGTGGAGCCTGAGAGATTTGAACTCTCTACTCAACCGTGCAAGGGTTGTGTTTTCCCAATTAAACTAAGGCCCCAAAAACCATTTTCACCACTTGGGAAAAATGGTTTTATAAGATAGATTCCGACACTTTAGGTACGTAAAGCTAGATTGGCCAGAAGCTGCTTTACAGTTTCGAATTGCCCCAGCGTGCAAGCTGTTGTGTCTATCCCTTCCCAGAATTGACCTTATGCATCAGGCGTTCTGCATTGACCTTATTTATGAATCTATCTAGTAGGAGCGGAGAGACTCGAACTCTCACGGTGTTGCCACCCAGGGGCCTAAACCCTGTGCCTATACCAGTTCGGCTACGCTCCCATAATACAGATATAAAACCTTTATGCTTCATGGTTGGGCTCGAACCCATGTTTCCGCCAGGAGTGGCGGCGTTATAGACCACCTAAACCATATATCATTACTTGTGGGAAGGGTAGGACTTGAACCTACAGAGCCCGAAGGCACAGAGTTGCTGAGAAGTGGCGGATGTAGGAATCGAACCTACCAGTGGCATAGGCCAAGCAGATTTACAGTCTGCTCCGTCTCCTTAACGGGCTAATCCGCCAAGTATCGACTGTTGTTTTTACCACAAAATGTTTCTGTTTGAGAGTGGCAATTTGGACAAACAAGTCGAATATTTTCTAATCTGTGGTCATTTGAAATACCATTAATGTGATCTAGTTGAAGTTTTAATTCTTTACCATTCCACCATGGTTTTAGTCCACAGATAGAACAAACTTCTTCAAGAATCTTTTCGCTTATTAACCGTTTCTTTAGTCTCCATATATTAGTATATTTGGAGTCTTTTACTAAGATATCACAAAGCTTATATTTCTGAGCTTTTATAGATAGACACTTTGAGAAATGAATTGTCGAAATATTTTCTTTCTCTAGTCTCTCTTTAAGCCTATAAAACATTGATCCTGAATTAGGACCATAACCAAGTTTTCTTAGTACGTCTTTTAACGACAAAGAACTTAAAACTATTTGTTCTAGTTTCTCAGTTGATATTGTAGATATAATTCCTGTACGTTTTCTCATATAGGTATTATATCAGATATCAGCCCCGCCCGCTACCAGTTACGGTATACCTTCCCTAGATGGTGTTTTGAATTCATTGTAAGATTCCTAGGTTCTTACAAATCTTTTCGTGAGTCGTGAAAACACCGAAACTATTATAGTTTATGGGCATCATACATTTTAGGCCTACTATATGATGATTGCTACTATAACAACTCAAGTAGCGGAGGTGGGATTCGAACCCACGTATGGGGCTTATGAGACCCCCGACTGAACCACTCGTCGACTCCGCTAGAAATTTATTTTTTCAATGAACATGTCATAATAAAAATGATAATAGAAATAAACAATAATAACAAGCACATAACAACAGATAACATGATTTTGTTTATTTCTTTACTTCTTTAACACATACAATATTATTCCAATTGATCGTAAGAGCACCGTCAAATTGGTCTAGTGTCATTAGATTAATGCCATCTACCAATTTTTTAAGTACTATACTAACTACTCCTTTTTGCCATTTGCCATCAGACAACATTACCAAAACCGTATCGCCATTTTTCATTTTTATACCTCGTTTTTATATAGCAAAAATACCAATTAAAATACCAATACCAACTCCTACGGCTACTCCACCGCTAGTAAACAAAACTGTTTTGATTGTTTGTTTCCGTTTATTGTTTTCCATTTGTGCAAGATCAGATTCTCTAAGATCGTAAATAAACTCTCTGTCTTCATCTGTTTTCTCTAAGACCACAATACACTTACTCAATCCATTAAGAAGCAAAGCATTATCTTTTTCAAGAGTGTCTAAATCATTCATTAGAAGAACATGTGCTTCTGCTAATACTGTGTAGTTTTTATAGATCTTAAGGACCAGTCTAAAACTGTCAGGAATATAAGAATACAGAAGCTGTCCGTCTACTGTATGTTTGATTTCCAGCGGTAAAACAATATCTAAATCAAGATCCGTGTCTGTTATTGGCGGCGTCAGCTCTAAGTTTTTGGGCGACGACATCGAGATTGTTGGAATCAGCATTGTCAATGTCATTAGCAACAGAAATATAATCATCTTTTGCATCTGTCAGTTCCTTTCTAATTTCTTCTCGTTTCTTAGCTATTTCTTTACGTTGCTTTTTCAAGCTTTTCATAGATTTAGCAAAATCATCAATCTCTTTATCAGTTTTTCCTTTACTATGACTAACTAGCTTGTCGTTACTAACAGAATCTTTATTTGTTACGAATAATGCCACAACAATTACAGCAAGAAGAAAAGGAACAAATAACAAAGCTTTCTTCCACCAAGGATAAGTTTTAAACTTATTCAGTATGTTCTCTAGAATCATCAAATGTCCCTTTCAATCCAGCTACTCCTCTTATAAACTTATCTAATGCTGCCTGAGGCAGAATGTATCCAATTGCCAAGGTGCATACACCAAGGATTCCTACACTCATAAAAGCAACCATTGCCCAACCGAATGTTTGAGTAAGCAATGCTGTTACTAAAACACCTGCTAGCACTAATAGAGAGAAGAAAAATGCAATAAACTTTTTACTTGCTAATGGGGTTTTTTCAAATGCCACACGAATCACCTCCTATGGTAATTCTATCACAGGTCTATGTAGCCTCTGCTGCTGGCCGGTCAGCTTCTTTGAGAAATTCTTCAAGTTTTCTTGTTTTCTTTTGAAGTTTTGCGTATTTAACCATCTTTCGCTTACCAGCTTTTAGGTCTTTCATGATTTTACTTCGATAAACCCTAGAGGCACTTTGGACAAGAGTAATACCTTCAAGATGATCAATTTCATGTTGAATAACGATTGCTTCTTTGCCGAAGTAATCTTCAGTATGTTTCTCGCCGTCAGTATCGTAATATTCTACTGTAATTGATGCTGAACGCTTAACATCAACTAAAACACCAGGAAAACTCAAACAAGCCTCTGGACCAATCATTGTTCCGCCCTTGTCTGTGATTTTAGGATTAATCATAAAGAGAGGAAGTTTCTTTTGGTCGGCCCAAATACCAACAATACGCATATCATGTCCAACTTGGTTAGCAGCAAGACCAAGAGCATTAAAATCAAAAAGAAATTTTGTCATATCATCAATAACTTCATGATAAGAATAATCAGAATCATCTTTCTCAATATTTACTTCTTTACATTTTGTTCTAAGCATTGCTGAAGGGTACGAAACAAGATGACTAGACTCAACTACATAGTCATCGAAAGCTTCTTTTAGAGCTTCGACTGCACTTTTAGGTTTTTCTTCTTCCGTTTTAGCTTCAGTTTCTTTTAGGTCTTCGTTTTCTCTCATGCTATTCTCCTTTATGGTGCAATTCCTTTGTTCCACTCGTATTCTCCATCAGATTCATATTCTTTAATCGTTTCTTCGTATTTGTCTTCAAGCAAAACCTTTAAGACTTGATCCAAAACCCATTGCTTATGATGAGCGCCATCAATACTTCCATATCTCAATATGAAACTAGCTATACAATTATCTCTTGCCATTAGTTTTACTCCTTTATAGCCACAAAGAGATTCGAACTCTTACTTTAGGGATTTTAAGTCCCTTGCCTCTGCCAATTGGGCTATGTGGCCTCATTACATATATCCCTTAAGTAAATCATATCTACTTGACGGTACACCTTTAGAAAGTTCAATTGCATAAAAGTTTTTTAAAAGCTTACTAAGCCCTTCTTTATCTTCTCTTTTGGCATCTTCAAGTATAGATATAAGTCTTGCTTGGCTGATACCAGGATCTCCTAAAGATTTTGTTACTACATTAAGAATATTGCTCATTTTGTTCCTTATTGAGCCCGCTTGGACTTGAACCAAGGACTACCCGGTTATGAATCGGGTACTCTGACCAGCTGAGTTACAGGCCCTTTAGATATCACTTTCGCTATATGTTCTTAACAAATCAGCAAAAAGTAAATCTATTTTTTGTAAAGTTTTTTTTAAAATCCTTGAATGGTACTGAAAAATTTACATTAAGTTTTTCTTCTTCCCAGGACCAACCTGTACTAAAACTAACTTTTTGAATTGTTTTATCTACATCAATCACAATAGATTCTTTTATATATTGTCTGCCTCGACAGTCTGACCAATTGTTTTCCCATCCATTGTCTTCTAGATGCTGATATATTTTTTCATAATTGACTGGTTTTTCTTTAGCGCTCATCGAAAAATTTCCAGTTTTGTTTGTTGTTCTTAAAGTTAAATCTCTTTAAGGTACCACCACATTCACAAAAACCAAGATCAACATATTCCTCATTATCTACCATATTTTTCCATTCGCTATCTTGGCATATACGTTCAATTTCACGACCACATTTATTACATTTATAATTAATAAGTTTCATAGTGCTTCAATCCATTTCATGAATGTTTCTTTAATCTTTTGCCAAAAAGACGTCGTAGATTCTTTGGTTTTCTTTGGCTTATTCTGTTTATGTACAAAGAACTTACAATCCCCACGTAAATTTTTTTGTTCAGGCCGTAACTGACGGTAGCTATTGCCATGGATCGGACTAAATGTACTATTGTCTTTATGTTCTGGAGTACACATATAAGTTGGTTCAATACCATATCCATATCTTTCAACAACAAGATATTTGCAGTCTGTACAAACATTCCTATTTTGCGACATTCTCTTGTCTTTATCAATTAAATGTGCTGGTGGTACAGGAGACAATGGTAATGGTAAAGATTTTGGTTTCCATTGTTTTGATGGTAAATCAAACCTATTATTTTCCATTTCTTCTTCAGTAATATACTTTGTCAATTTATATCTCTTTTCTGACATTAAATAATCATAATTCCATTCGTTGTCCATTTTATACTTCTATTGTAAATAGTTTCTTATGTCCATTTTCGCCAGGATAACCTACAGGATTACAAATTACTCTAGTTGGACCTAAGTTATAATCAAAGAAATTATGAGTATGACCATGCACCCAAACAATAGGTTCATATTTTTCAATAAACCATTCTAAAGAGCTAACATAGGCACCATTAAGAGGATCGCCCTGGAACATGTCAGGAACGCTACGGTACGAAGGACCATGATGAGTAACCATAACAACTCTTTTGCCAGCCAGAGGGCCTTCCATGGCCTCTGAGAAGACATTAAGAGTTTGTTTGTGCTCGACTAAGATGTCCCTTGTAGTAATATATGAATTTCCTTTCTTAACAACACGATAGTCATTCATCATTTTCATAGGAACATACATTTCTCTTTCTTTGTCGAAATCTGTCCATAAAGTGGCACACAAAAATGCAATATCACTATCTTCGAACATAATATGTTCCTGATTTAAGAACTTAATTCTCTCATTATGCTCTGTCTCGTTTATTGCTTTCCGATAAGAGCCTAGAACGCTTGGATATTGTTGACCATAGTATTCATGATTGCCAGGAATACAAATAATAGTTCCTCTAATACCATCGGCTACTTCATTTAAAAACTTTGCAGACATTTCAGGCTTGTTAGAAATATCTCCTGCCATAATGATATAGTCAGCATCTTGGTCAAAGTTAGGTTTCCAGCCTCTTTTATAGAACTCACGATGTAGATCACTCATTATTTGAAGTTTCATTTTCTTACCTTCTTTTGTGACGCCCAAACTTCTCTAAGTTGTCAAAGTCATATTCTGATGGAGCCATATGATCTATAGCATGTGCAGCCACTGACCATTCAATTGGTTTATAGTCCCAACAATCAACACCAACATTTAAAACTTTCTTAGGGTTTACTAGCTTAACAAACGTATCATGAACATGACCACAGATTAGACTCATTTTCTTTGGAATTGCTGTTGCAATTGATGGATCATGAGCGAGAACAAAATCACCAACAATAAGAGATGTATGAACAGATTCTATTCCAATTTCAATATATTTAAACGGGTCTAAATAATCATGATTACCAAGAATAAGAACATGTCTACCATTAAGGTCCATAAGAACATCTGCACAGTAGTCGTAATAATAGTTTTTGTCTTTCTTTACGCGTTTAGGCATACACAGATCACCAAGATTGTAGACAAGATCGTTAGGACCAACTACTGAATTCCAGTTATCAATAAGACACTTGTCCATTTCTGCAATATCTTTATATGGCCTATTGCAATATTTAATGATATTTTCGTGACCAAAATGTAGGTCTGATGTTAAAAATACTTTCATCTTTTTCTCTCAATATGTTTATCATTGGTGACTAACCAAAATTCAGTTTTGCAGTTAGTTGCATCCCAGCCAATAAGATACTTTTCAGAATCATCAAATAATATATCTACTTTATATTCTGTACAGATTCTTGCCTTAGAACACCACCAATACTTATCGGCACACCACCAGTGTCCATTTTTGTCGGTCCACATGTCATGTTCTTCAAGATGTTGCCTAAGATAGTCTACAACTGAAATTACTTTGTCATAGTGGACATTAGGCTTAAGACCAAGTTTCTTTAACTCAGCCTTAGCCTGTTCTTCTGGAGGGCCGGTAATAATATAAATAGAATTGTTTCCATTTTCTTCACGAACTCTCTTGATAAAGTCCAGCACGTCAGCTGTATATGTATCAAGAACACCATGAATATCAATGCCAACAATCATTAGTCTCTTGCCTTAATGATTTCATAATACCATGCTTCTGAAGCTGACTCCATAAACTCTCTATACAAACAATCTGGAGCCCAATTTGGTTCTGTTAGACTCCATAAAGCTATCATTTGGAATCCTATTGAAAGCACAACTTCTTCTTTTGTTTGAGCAATACATGAAGAAAAATAGAAATTACCAATTTTATCCTTAAGCCTTTTTCCAGCAAGACCTTTTGCAATTTTTAGTGAGAATTGGTCTTTTGAAGAACAAAGAGAATATGCAAAATTTACAATATCATTTTCTTTTCTTTCATAAACAAGAACGAGCACAAGGCCTTTGTTAAATCTTTTAATCAAGATAGGAATTTTGTTGTTGTGAATATATGCAACACCTTCTTTACGATCCTTTAGTTCTTGTTCTTGTTTAGTACGTCGAGCAGTAAGTTGTTTTTCACTGTCTCTTTTCCTTTGTTCAATAATTTCTTGTGTGTCCATTACTTACTCCTTAAGCGTTGGGAACCTATCATTAATAATTGGTTCTTCTATTTGTTCGATTTTTAATTCTTCTTTATCTTCTGATTCATACTTAGCATCAATCCATTTACTAAAAGAAGCTGCCAGTACAACAATAATCATAAAGAGCCAAAATCCATCTATATTGACATCTATGTGTTTACTCATGTCACTTCAAGCCATCCTGCTTCTTTAGCTTCAATGAAAATCTCTAGCGGGAAATAAAAATGATGAATATTATCTTCTGTACAAATTAAACATACTTCATCAATATATGTTTCTCCAAAATGTAAAACCGGCCTAACAGTCCATTCCTTTAATATGGAACATTTTCTTGTTTCATATGAGTATGTTCTTTGTACTTCAATTTCAGAATCAAATTCTTCAATTCCAGATACTGTCCATTTTACTTTTATTGGCAATTCGTGCATAAAGCAACCTTATTCAACTTCTTCCGGGTCGATATAATTCTCAGAATTTTTCATAATTCCTTCAAGCTCACAAAAATGGTAGCCCTTATATTTAAGACATTCTGACATATTCTCATGCTCGACCCTAACAACAACACCTTCTCTAATATGAGTATCATCTAATGTTGATGGCCCATCGGCCAAAGCTTCTAGTTTTTCAAGAAGAGCTTCTTCGGTAGTATGAATCATTGGCTGTTCAAGAACAGGAACATGATTTAGTCCAAGTTCCTTACAGCGAGCAACAACTTGTGGCCAAGACAAATCAATCTCAAATCCTTCATTATTAATATAAGCAATACGATATACATAGATTTTGCATTCTGACAAATCACAACCATAAGCATATTGCATTTTCTCTCCGTATCTTTTACGAAGTTTTTTGTCCTCTATATTGTGAGCAGGCATAATAGCTTTGCTGTTATTAAAACCAACAATTTCATAATAGAGAATTTCACCACGTTTTAGACCAGTTTTCTCAATATCTTTATGAATATCTTGTCTAAATGTAGTGCCAGAATAATATCCAGTATCAGTTTTTTGATCTGGATTTAAAACAACTCTACGAGTGCCAGAAACATATTCATATTTTTCAATTTTAGATTCATTATTAAATGTAGCTTTCCAAACTAGATTTACAAATGGAATCCAGAATTTTTGCCATCTAGAAAATGGTTTGCTAGTTTTAATGTGTCCAGTTCTTCCTGAGGTGCCATGTACCTTCTCAGTAAGATAAAGTACTGCTCCTTCAGGAATCATATGAATATGATGACGAATTTGTTTAGTGTCATAATGTTCATGCAACATAGAACGGTCTATCTTCATTTTACCAAATGCTTTGCCCTTGCGAGCGTCTCTTTCTTTTATTGCTCTTACTGCTGCAGGAGTATAGTATTTTTTACAAATCCTATGACCATTAAGTACGTCAAACTGATATCCATCTATTAGTTCTTTTGTAGAGCCAGTCCATTCGAATGCCTCTATAGGCTGCCAGAAGCCTTCAGACTTCTCTCCACGAAACTTCTGTGTCTTTACCCTTCCGTTCTTGCCAAAATAACCTTCCATAGCTTTTCCGGTGTCTGGGTGGGTACTATAAAGTTTATTGGCAAGCAAATGATCTTTCATAAGTCTTCCGTCGCCAAGAAAGAAAACTCCTAAATCTCCATCTTCTTGCTCCAGGCCAACAATTATTTGATAGCCTTGAACAGTTGCTAGTTTAATTCTGTCAGCATTTGGATGAGGCCTAACGTTTGTTAGCTTACAAACTATTGCTTGATATGTCATTGTTGTTTCTCATTTCTTCCAAGGCTTCAATAGTTACTTCCAAAGTTTCGATTTCTGCTTTTGCTGATTTTATAAATATACTATCTGTTTCCGTCTCAGTATTAAGATTTAATCGATTGTTTATAGAATCAATACATTCTTTGCACCATGTAATAGCATTTTCTATTTGTTTGTTTGTAATGCGCATATCGTTATCTTTCTTATATATTGATTCGTTTAGGCGGGCTGAGAGAGGGAGCTAAAAATACTTAATCTTCAAGTTTGCTTCTTTCTTCGTCAAGAGTCTGTGACATATTGAAACTAGTGTCATTTCTTAGAGACCTACTTGAACATTTTCTTACGCTTACTGCACTAGAATATCCAAGATAACTAGCCTTCATGTCTGAAGAAGTAGCATTGATATTAGAACATAGCTTCTCATCAAAGCCCATACTACGTCCAACTGCAAATGCATCTTGGTTCGCACCCAAATACATAAAGTCCCAATTATACTTTTCTGTTTGATGCGTAATCATTTCTTTTACTTTGTCGGCAGTATACTCGCAACTAGAGTTTTCATAACCATCTGTAAGAACACAAACAATAACATTTTCAGGACGATCTTCTTCATTAAGATTTTTCAAACGACTACCAACAGAGTTGATCATTTTACCAAGTGCATCATAAAGAGATGTTGATGCCCGTGGACGAATAGATTCTAGTTTGTTCATATCAAAATCATGAACACTTTCGTCAACAGCAACTTCTGTATATTTGTTATCAAATGCTACAAAGGTAAGACGAGTATCATCATTATCTTTCTTTTGGTCTTCAATAAATGTTTTGAGTCCGCCAATAGCATCTGGCCAAATATTGGCCATAGAACCACTACGATCTAAGATACAGATTACTTCTGTTTTATTTTTCTTTGTCATCTTGTCTCCTTGTTGATAAATAAAGTTAGGGCAAGAGATTGCAATGGAGAGCTGAAGAGATTCAGCGGCTCTGGTTCATAAAAAATGAGTGATAACCATATGCTTTCGGCCTTTAGAGCCGGGGACAGGATTCGAACCTGCAGTGGACTTACGTCTCTGGCTTACAAAGCCAGTGCCATCAACCATTAGGCAACCCCGGCATATTTGAGCAAGTTATGATATTAGGATTAATTCTGTATGCGGCCACCATTACTAGATCATTTCTGATCTTAGCATAGAGCACATCGTTATAGCTTAAGTCTAAGACTTAGAGAATAAACACTATAGCTTATCGGTGTTCTCAACCTACCTTAGGGCCATTGTTTTTAGATAACCTAATCTCTTCGGCTCAAATTGTGGGAATGCCTGGACTCGAACCAGGAACCTTCAAATTTACAGTTTGTTGATAATCCATTACATTCGACCCTAAACGGGTAAGTTATTGAATGGAGCATTTTTCTCTACCAATTGAGCTACATTCCCACAAAGTTTAATAGTGAAATATTTGCCAAGATAGGATTTATCAGTGACACTGTAGCAAATTATTCCGTAGTCCTATTCTCTACATGTTATTAAACTTTAGTTGCACTGGCAAGATTCGAACTTGCAACAACCCGCTTATAATGCGATAACCTTCATACAGTCGGACCTTAACAGGTCAATTAGGCGCAGAAGATGTTTTAGGTACTCTTCCATTGAGTTACAGTGCAAAATAAAGGCATTCAGTTGGATTCGAACCAACCCCACGCTATTAACATTAGATAACCCTCAAAACATTCGACCCTAAGGGTAAGTTATTGTTAGAGGAATTTTCGTATGCTGTCCACTACACCATGAATGCCAGGGGAAATGGTTGGATTCGAACCAACGGCTTCCGGTTCCCATTGATAATCCTACTTGTCGACCCTAAGGGTAAGTTGTTAGCAGGAGTACTTTATACCGGTGCTCTTCCAAACTGAGCTACATTTCCCATGAAGCCCCGTTAAAAGGTGGGGCAATCCTACTGTTTTAACAGTAACCACAATACAAAACAGCTAAACTCTTGTGGTCTCATGTAGGCTTAAAGCCTGCATGGAATTTAATATAACAGGGCAAGGTATGGTAAAGAAGATTCACATCATTGTACTTTCACGTCTGGCCCTACTTATACAATGCTGGGTGACATAGATAAAACTATTGACAGTTGCTATGCTCCACTGCCATATTCGCTCTTTGATTGGCGGAATAGAGTCGCCTTCTACATTAGTCTGATAATCTTTAGCCTTCGGCCCAAAATATTACCTAGATAAGTTATTGACAATGGGGTTAAAACCAATAACCCATAATCTTCGACCTAGGATTTAAAACTATTTAACTGTCAAAGAACATTAGGATAAGTTAACCGAAAAGGGGGAAATCTTACAAGGATAACCCTTCTCGTTCGGCCCTAAGTTCTTATCTTATACTGTTATATGGGATAGTCAATAAAAATATTAACTTCTTGCAAATTCACTAATTAGCCGTGGAGTTGCAGAGTCAAAACCTGCAATATCTAACATTCCTGGATCATTAGGATCTGCAATACTACAATTTGTAGCAGTCATACCACAAACAATCATCTTAGCGTTAATTCCCATTTCTTTTCTATACTTTTTCAATGCTTGACTTGGGTGCGTTCTCCCTGCGTATGTTTCATTGTCCGTATAGATAACGAAAGTGTCAGCTTCAATCTTATTTTTCATGGCCCAATTCATTGGGACAGAACAGTCAGTAGTACCAAATCTACCTTGAGCTTTACGCATTGCTGCTTGTAAACTATCTTTTCTGTTAATTCCTAGATCAACAAAACTATCAGAAAAGCCCATTGTATAGCAGTTAACTTTTTCAGTACGAATTGTTGTCATGGAAAGAGCTGCTGCTGCAATACGAGGAGAAAGTCCTGGGATTCCCATAAGACCATTGCTGCTGCTGCAATAAACTTCAGCTTCTCCTTGTGTCATTGATCCAGAAATATCCAAACCAATGATTGTACGCATTCCAGTTGGCTCAACATTCCCAAAGCTTAGATAGAAAGTATCTTCTAATGCAGAAAGAATATCTTGGTTAACATTCCAGTTCAAAGAACCACGAATACCTTTTCCTTGTTTATATGTCATCATTGCCGTCAAAACATTCATTGGATGAATTCGTGCTTTTCTAACTGCTTCTTCGTTATTAAGCATTTCAACAACTTTTTTGATTCTTGAACTGTTTTGTTTCAATAAACCAATGCTGCTCATTTTCCCAAGATTACGAATCATAGCTGTCATTGGCATGTCTTGTAGCAGCGCATCCCAAATAATTACATTGCCCAATAGCTCTGTAGGCACAACTTCACGAGGTAGCCTGTGTTCTGTAATTAGTTTTGCAGCTTCTCTTGTAGAGGCTGTTTTAATTGCATTGCAGGCACCTAGAATTGTTGGCAATGCTTCTGTCTTTGCTTCTCCATTAGACACAACCCAGCCATACACAGCATTGTGTTCCTCTGTTTGTGCTTTTGGATGACTCTTACGCAAGAGATCCCGAGCAGACCATCCTTCACGTTGCTTATACTTAGCAACCTGATAAGCAACCTTGTCAGCAGGCTTATCGTTAAACCAATTGCCAACTGCTTCCCGCATCTTACGCCCCCAGCCACCTTCAAGATCCTTACGAAACTGAGCGAACTGATAAAGATGTGTGCCAATACGACAAACTTTAGGGACCGCATCAAAAGCAGCAACACGAACATGTGAAAACTTATGAACAGATGCTTTTGCAAGAATCAAAATAGCTTGATCGTTCTTTGGTGCTCGACCTTCAACGGAAACTTTGGTTGCCATTGCAACAGCACGTACTCCGTCTTCATCTAAACACTTGTCTAAGACATTTAGATTCTCAAAAGTCATTTCACGTTCTGATGCATAATAAGTAGCACCCATTGTTCCTAAGATAAGGAATCTAGCCAATTGGTCCCAATGTGTTATTTCATGTACATATCCTCCTGCACGATTCTTTACTTGTGCACTGTTCAGTGGTGATAATTGAGGAATATTGTTTTTGTTTGTGTGATTGTTCAAATAAGACATTTTTATTTCCTTTTGTTATCGGCCCAAATTGGGCAATTCGATGAGCCACTCAGATTCGAACTGAGAATTACTGGAATCAAAGTCCAGGGCCTTATCCTGTTAGGCTATGGCTCAACTCTCACTAGTTATTTTGGTCACGCATTGTCACATGTGCTTTCAGTGCCGATACAGAGTAAGGGCTCATTTGAAGTACACGAGCAATGTCGTCATCGCTATAGTTAGTGTTTTGTTTTTGGTCGTATTTTCGGTCTACGAGTGCACGAGCCATGTCTTTCTCTGCATGTGTCATTTCTCTAAGTGTACGCATTGTTCCGTCCTCCATCTTTCTGTTGTTTCGCATGACTACTTGCCATGTATTCATTGGGATCTTGTCCCTATAGTTTACAAATGCTTCATCTACTAGTTGATAATCAGAAAGTTTCTTAATAGCTTCAACTATCGAATTTTGTTTCTCTCTAAGTTTTTCTCCTTTGATTCCTCTATGACAACTAGTAACTCTAAACCAAATACAAGGTTTTTCTAACCTTGCTACTGTAATTGCTATCTTTTTAACTAATTCTTCTTTTAACGTAGTACAAAAATCAAAATCTATGCCTCTTAACTCATTTGAATGTCTTTTGGCTGCAACAAAAATGTCGTCACGTATCAGCTCTATGTGGCGACCTAGTGGGTCGAAGTTAAAATAAGCTTCAGCAAATGTTTTTCTATTGCTCTCTACAAGAATACAGTTTCTATACATTTTGTACTTGGCATAGTACTTAATAGCTTCTTCTGGATTAGGTCCTGACAAAACTAAAATAGAACCATGATTCAGTTTAGGATTTAACACACGTTGATCATTAAGTCTACTTGTTAATAGTGCTTGATGCCAACGTTTATTTTGTCTTTTCCTGTCTTCATACATGCCAACTCCTTATCTTTTAGAGTCTGCGGAGGGAGTTGAACCCACAATCTTCTGATTTGCAGTCAGATGCCGTACCAATTTGGCCACGCAGACTTCAGCAGGCGCACTAGGATTTGAACCCAGAACAAAAAAGTAGAAATCTTTTATGATATCCAATTTCACCATACGCCCTTAGCTCATACTGTATGCCATTCAATATATAAAACGTTCATGTGTCCTTCAACTTCAAATCTTCTTCTTTCTAACTCTCTTTTAAAACGAAGAAAGTTTTTTGGTTCTACTCTTATTTGAGTAGCAAACAACCCCTCTGAAGCAACTTCAGCAATTTGGCCAAAGACAGGCTTCATCTCTTCAGATAATGCCGCTCTAGCTGTTTGGTTAGCATTAACTGCATATACCATTTTAATAAACCTTATTTTGCACAATATATTTAATTACTTTATCGTGCAGCATTTCATTTACTGGCTCTCCATCAGTAAGAGCTTGTCTTGCCTTTGTAGAACTAATGTCATTACTAAGAAAACAAACCCTTTCAGGAATTCTAGACTCGCCAGAGCGTTCGACCCAAAGAGGCCTTGCTAGTTTATAAACTCCAGGCCTATCTTCCCATTGATCCATTTTCCAGTAATTATCAGTACCAAGAATCAATCTAAATTCTTTGTCAGGATTTTTCTTTATAATATAGGTCAGAATGTCCATTGCGCATTTTGATTTAATTTCTGCCTCATCGGTACAAACAAGAACATCTTTCTCTTCTTCTACCATCTGTTGACACATACTTGCTCTATGATGAAAGTCTTTTGGTTTTTTGCCAAAAGCATGTTCCCAACAAGGAAGCATCCATACTGCATCAATATCGCCAGTCCACAATGCTATTCTTGCTACTGCAAGATGACCAAGATGAGGAGGATCAAACGTACCGCCCAGCAAACCTATTATTGTCATTTTGTACTCCTAGATAATGTTTGCACCTTTAGTTTTCATTTCTGTTAAAGCAGAAGCAACATCATTGTTGTCAATTCCACGACAACCAGACGTAAGTAGATTTACCTTGTGTCCAAGTTTCAACGCATCTAATACAGTAAATTTTACGCAATATTCAAGTGCCAAGCCACAGATGTCAATCTCTGTTATTCCTCTGCTAACGAGTAAAGATTCTAAGCCCGTATCGGTTCCGCCATCGTCAAAGAATGCACTATAGCTATCAAACTTTTGATTGCATCCTTTAGTAACAACATAGTCTTCACCAAGAACTTCTAGATTGCCATGCAATGCAGCATTTTGACTCATTTGAACACAATGTTCAGGCCAAATACCACCTTGTGCCAAGAAAGAACAATGATTCTGTGGATGCCAATCTTTTGTCCAAATAACTAAATCATAGTTCTTTTTAATGTTATTAATATATGGAACAATTTCATCACCATTTGGGACTGCTAAGTTTCCACCAGGCATAAAATCTTTTTGTGCGTCTACTACGATTAGAGTTTTCATTTTGAATCCTTATTGTTACCTCTTATAATACGGAGGAAGATTTCTTTTATGTTCTGTTGTTTGGATAAGTTTCTCAACTTTAGCAACTGTTTCTTTAAACAAAGACCAAGACTGTGTTTTTTGTACGCCATAGAAAGGTTCGCCTTTGATAAGCTTAAGGGCCATATCAATTTCTGCATATGACATTCCAAGCTCATCTTCATCAGTTTGTCCGTCCCACAGTCCTGCCGATGGTTTCTTATTGATAATACTCACAGGAACATCAAGATAACGTGCCATTTCAAAAACTTCTGTTTTGTAATAATCCATGATTGGTTCAATATCAACACCGCCGTCACCATATTTGGTGGCATATCCAATAAGAGCTTCTGTCTTGTTTGTAGTGCCAACAACCAACCCGTTAGTCATTTCAGAAATAGCATATAGAGTTGTCATTCTTATGCGTGCTTTAACATTTCCTTTGACTAGTTTGTGATTCTTTATAAGTTTATTTTCTCTAGCAAGACCGATTGTAGAATCAATAATCTTTTGCCACGTTTTATAAAATGGAGAATCACCATGAACTTCAATATGATCAATACCAAGCTTTTCTATTACTTTCATAGCATCTAAGCCATCATAAATTGATGATTCAATAGGAATAATTACACCAAGAACATTTTCTTTGCCTAAAGCTTTTACACAAAGAGAAGCCACAACTGCTGAATCAATTCCACCTGAAATACCAACAATAGCTTTTGTTTTCCCTGTTTCTTGAAAATAATCTTTAATCCATTCTGCAATCTTATAGCAATATTCCATCATCAATCTCCTTAAGTTCCAATATTCCAATATTTAATGCAAATAAACCCTGATTGTTTGCCCAACTAATACCTTTGTTAAGACAAGATATAATTACATCTGAAGAATAACGTGAATTTGTTCTTACTCTAATAGAGAATTGAATAATATCGTCTATTTCTAATTCTTTATATCCTCTTGCGTTTGTGTTTCGTGTAAATCCAGTTACTATATAACCTGGTGACTTCATTAAAATATCAGTAGATTTCATTTATAGCCTCAATGTTTTTTTACACAATTCAATCTCTTCAGAAGCGCCTGTATGTTTGCCCTTGTCGTCAGACAACTTAACAACCGGCAACCAATTATGTTCTTCATAAGGCTTACAGCTTGTCATTTTGATAACCATATTAAGTGGTTTTGCTCCATCTTTAATATCGTTAGTAAGGTTTGTGCCAATACCATAAGAACATTTGATTCTTCTGTCATAAGCTTTATTTATTTCAAGAACTTTTTTTACATTAAGACCATCTGAAAATACAATCGTTTTAGTATTAGGGTTAATGTTTTTTTTCAAATAATGTGCAATAGTAGTTTTTGCAAATGTATTCCAGTCGCCACTATCGTGACGAATGCCATCAAATAGTTTTGAATATTTTGAGCCAAAGCTCTTAAAGAAATCATCAGTACCAAAAGTATCTGTTAATGCAATACCAAGACTACCATGATAAACGTCAACCCAGTTCTTAAGTGCTATTCTATTAGCTTCGCGATAACCATATTTTGCACCATGGAACATAAACCATTCATGTGCCTGAGTCCCAATTGGTTTAACTTGATATTGCATTGCCAAATGAACATTGCTTGTACCGACAAATGTACCCATCTGTTTGTCTAAAGTTTTTACTACTTTGTCATGGTGTTGTTGGCTAAATCTTCTTCTCGTACCAAAGTCAGCAAAGAAACATTCGTTGCTAGTCAATGTTTTGCTTTTCTCTACAACAGTTTCAATGTCACAATAACTAGGTTGTTTACTGTTCCTGTTGTATAGCTCAGAGACAATTGCCATCAATGGAACTTCCCAATAAACAGTGCGATACCAAGGCCCTGTAATTGTAATATCAATATCTCCTAATGCCATATCAGACCCATCGTCTTCTGATGATGTACTATAGAATCTAACATCTACTTCAGAAGGGTCATATTTATACCCTGCCAAGAAATCTAGATAAACAGGATTGAAGTATGAACAGTTTGCTCTAAGCCAGTCCTTTTCATTTGCACTAAGCTTAAGACTTGCCATATTTTGAATTTCTTGCTTAAGCTCTCTTGCAGTGCTACGGAGAAATTTGGTTCCGCCACGATTAATGAATTTATATTGAGCTTTGGCATGAGGAAACTTTTGGGCAATAGCTTGGCCCATCGTAAGTTTATATAAATCTGTATCTAAGATTGATTTAATTATCATTGGTTTTTACTCTTGGTCTTTTCTGAAAAGTATATGAGAATCCAACACATGCAGAAGTTATTGTCATTTCTACTAGATTATTGTCATCTAGGAATGCTGTCACAACAGCATCTTCTTTATCTTTGCCCATGTATGTATAGTTTTCCCAGTCAAACTTGCCAAACATATCCATGCCTTTTCTAAATAGAAGATCAGGTTCTTTTTGCCAATATCCCATTTTAGTTTGCTCCTTTAGTAGCTACAATCTTTCCAGTCTGGCCCATCTGCATCTCTTTGTCTTAACTTGTCAATTTCTCTTTGAAGATCGTTCATCCGTTCTAAAGCGTTAGCTGCAAAAGTCTCTAAGTCTCCTTCTAGTGATTCAACCTTATCTTGAAGTTCTTTGATACGTTGAGCAGGAATCTTAACTACATGTCCTCTGCCACCACCACAATATGGACATCTTTTGTCTGTTATATTGTTAATACGGTTGTCATAAGGAACAAATAGACATCCACATCCTGTACATTCTCTGTCTTTTAGAATGTTATTCATTTACAACACCTAAAACTTCACATTTTGTAACAACCATAGATCTTTCAACGTTCCACATGCCAACTGCAATCAAATCTTCAGCACGAACTCGTATTTTTAACACAATATAATATGGACACAGACACGGATACGGACACGGACACGCTAGTTTGCCGTTCACAACTTCAGGTCTTTCCGTGATCAAGTGCACGCCGCTATGGATTTCCATCGCTCTGTTTTCGCGATTTGTTCTTCTAGCGCTTTTCCGCCCAGACAACACGGTGCCATTCTTGGACCACACGAAGTCACGATAAAACGGACTTTCATAATCTACTGTAACTACTTTGTACGCGACAATATCTTCTCGTTTGCGTTTGATTCGTGTGGTTTTAATCTTAGACTCTTCGGTTATTATCAAGCACATCTGATTGTTCTCCCCATTCTTTGCCACACCAGCAACATATATCATGCGTCCAAGAATGATCACAATGATGCCCACATTCTTTTTGTGATTTAGGACATATTTCTTTTGTTATCTTTAGTTCGTAAGACATGCAGTCTTCACAATCTTTATTTAACATTGACTTACCTTTTTATAACTGGCTCAGCTCCATCAAAAACAACCTCTATCCTATTATCAATAGAAGCAAGTCTAGGCATGTTTAAAGTAACAATGTCATTTCGAAGAACTTTAAGATAAGGATTCTTTTTAGCCTCATGTTTCTCAGGAAGCTTTGTAAGTTCATTCACAGAGAACATCCTTTCTACTTGACGCTTCTGAAAGTAAGTTCCTCTCTTCTCAGCTATTAAGCAGTCATTCCAGTTGATGTCTTTTTCTTGAAACAACATTTCTTGAATTTCTTTTTGGCTTTTACCATGCAATTGTTTCTGAGAAAAATTGGCTTGGCCTACAGATTGAATACTATTTCTTACTGCGTCTTGCTCGCGCCAAACTAGATAGTTACAAACTTCTTCCTTTGTAGGCATTTGCCACACTCTACAATCAAATAATGCCATTGGTTTTGTAACTATTTTATTAAGTCTTCTTGTTGTCTCTGTTTCGTAACAAGTAGAATCATTGTACAAATTACCTGCTAAACTAAGAATTTTTTCGTTGAAAATAGCAGTAGTCATACTAGCAAGTACACTAGTCATCTTAAAGATTTTGCCATCAAAGAATATTTGACTTTCAATATCATCTGAATAGAACACAAGAGAGATCTCGTCACTTTGTGTATAACCAACCTTAGCACTAGTTTCTTCAACAAGTTTTTTGGTAGTATTCTGCATGATTTGAATCATGTCAGCATCAAATGGTCTATCAAGTCCTTTGGTCCAAGTATGAAAAGCCTTTCCGTCTATTCTTGCTACTACAGGAAGCAAAGGCATAAATTTTCTGCCTGTTTCAGTCTTCTCATATTTCTTCATGCGGTCGCCAAGACTATCAAACATTATCTACTCCTCTTTTTCGTATGTAAGTTTAAATTCACAACTAGGAGGAAATTCAGTCATAGGATAATCACTATTTTCTATATCCTGTAATTTAAAATCTTTTCCATTTATTGTGACTATAGCGCATTCACTAATGACGCATATATTAATGCCAAGTTCGTCTGCTTTCTGCCACAACTCATTAAGAGCTTTCATTGCAGGATGATGTTCTGCAAGTCTATAAGTAGCCATTTTAAAGTGGCATTTTGAAACTAGACACATTTTCGCTTCTAACATACGAAGTCTTGAATTGATTTTGAGACATGACTTCAATGTTTTGATGATTGTTTTTATTGTCAGTAGACAAGATAAGATAGTCTCCAACATTAATTTCAAAACTTCCGTTCGAACACTTAACGTTGTATTTGCCCTGAGGATCTTTCATAGGTCCCGTGTCTCCATAAATAGGCTGAACGGGTCTAGTCTTGTTAAATCCACTATCGTCCAGTGCCATAGCTTGCACAAAAGTAAAAGGGTCTTCTTTGAAGATACGAATACGAGTTTCTGTATCTTCTGTTCTAGGTGATTCTTGGCAAAGCTTTGCATATTGTCTGTCGACATGGCTTTCTACTGCATCTGTTGCTTGAGCTACACCAAAGATCTTTACGAGGTCATAAAAAGTAATTTCTGTCATGTTCTTTTCCTTTCGGTTCTGTTCAGTTTAATTCTATTCAATTCTATTATTCCGGCAAATCATAAACAAAAACATCAATCCCTGCCCCAATGAGTGTTTCTTTGATTAGGCCTTCAATCACTTGCCATGTTCCGCCTGCCAAGCCTGATCCAATGCGAGGCATATGAATAACGGTATCTTCTGATATATATTTCGCCATCTTAACAACTTTATTAAGACACTGACGAATTCTGTCATATCTTACAGGAGGAATATCTCCAACCCAAGTTACTCCATGTTGGCCAATCATGTTAACAACAAAAAGATCTTGTTTTACTTCTACTGCTTGAATTTCTCCAAGTTGAAACTTAGGATATTCTGGATTTTGGCCCGTTGCCCAAATACGATATTCTCTTTCTGGGCCTTCCCACTTATTACTAAGCGCTAAAACAAATCCTCTTCCCCATCCTCCAATATCATTACAAACATGTAAAATCATACGAGGTCCAGATCCTACAGGCTCTGTTGCATCTCCAATAAGATACTTAATTTCAGACATATTTTCTCCTTAAATTTGCTCGCGCCAAACTGTTAAATTTATACGTCTCTATTTTTATACCAATACCTAAGACTAGCTACAGTTGATATCCAAATAACAAATAGATCTACTACAGGCCAGATTACTAATGAAGAAACTAAAAGTATAATTACAAATAGTACCACGGCACTTGTATAAGAACCGTATAAGTCTAAAAGATTGTTATCAACATATTTGCCAATTTTACATACAATTGATTCTGGTCTTTCTTGATCAGTAATAAAATAATAACTATATCTAATTAGCTCATACATACAGAAAAGAATAATAAAGATAAGATAGAATAAGAAATGAATCAAGCTAATACACAGATAGTCCATTTTATTTACTCCTTTAAATAATACTTTCTACCAGTTTGCCACCTACAATCTCAAAGATCTGGAGAAGCCCTCCATGTTCATCCCATTTCTCTTCTATGCAGAGCTTTAAGTCTACTTCATTGTCAAAATGGCCTACAATTTTCAAACTAGTAAAGGTTGTAGTTCCTGTATACCCTCGAAAAGGATTCCCCCAATAACGACATATTGTTTTTTCGTAGTGTTTGCTTGATCATATTCTTCTTGACAAGATTTACAACATTCTTCATTGGCCATATCTAATGGAGGAAACCATTGTCCACAAACATCACAAAGAACACAATCACACACTGTTTCTCCTGAAGCATGATATTTCTTTCCACAGTCAGGACAAAGATAATAGTATTGATCCCAATCGTCTGGTGTATTTCTCATTTCTTCTCGCTTTCAGTTTTAATAGGAAATAAAGAATCGAATAGTTTTAATACTTAGTGGTATTTTAGCAACATCAACTTCAAAACCATCTCTGTATTCTTCATTAAGTTTTGTACAACAGCCATGTTGTTCTAATGGAGTAGTAAATCCATCTTCATCTTTAAAGAAACAGCGTACTTCGTCCGGCATATCTATGCCATATTCCTTGCATGTATCATAAATACGTTTCATTGCTTTTTCTTTATCGCCAAAAGTTTTGACTCCTTCTAAATGCATGTTTGCTCCCATAGCTTCTCCTTCTTCAAGATAATGATGTGCCATTGCTATACCTCAGGATGTTTCTTTAGATATTCACGAGCTTTCTCATACCAGTCCCAAATCCATTTTCCTTCTTTAGGAACAACAACCTTTGGTGGCGAACCATAACTATAATAATGAACAATAGGAAGAGTAGATTCTCTAAGCCGATGACTAACAATAAAATTCTGTTTTACCTTTTGCCAACAAGCCTTAAGAATTTTCTCTTTAAAATCTGGGTCTGTTGGCCAATCTTTACTTTTTAATTCTCTTCCAATCTTTTTAGCCGTATATCCAGATACTATACGCAGTTTATCTTTGTCAGGATGGTCAGCACCAAGCCAATACCAATACCCTTCAATGGAAGCAAACTTACCATCTTTACATTCAAACTCAAAATGAGCAAAATTGCTTAAAAATCTACCTGTTTGTGTTTTGCCTTTTGAGTAAGCATTGATATGAGTTATTCCATCTTCGTCTGGATTGTACATTTCTTTATCCTATGTTTGAACCATCAAATATTACTACAAGAGCAATAATTACAATATAAATCATAGCTGGAAATAAACAAAAAGGCCACGACCACGTAACCAGACTAGCAAGCTTTAGAATAACCATTACAATTGTAGGCACCAAAAATAACATATTCATAATCTAATCCTTATCTTAGAGAATAATATCCAGGGCAGGACTCGAACCTGCACGGACCATTTCGAGCGACACCTTGGTAATTAATCAAGGCCCTGCGACGGTCCTCCTTCATGACTCGGCCTATTTATTGGTTGCTCATGAATTTGGATGTCCTAACCATTTAGCGTCTACCATTCCGCCACCTGGATAAATAACGGGCATTCCACCCGCCTGTCTGGTACATCCAGCTTGGGTCTTTCGCGTCCGAATTCGCGTCATCGCCCGCAGGCTCAGCTCTGTTCTCAGCGTCCCTCACCTAGGAAAACAGAGCAGTTATTAGGTCATACTCAGGACCGATCTGATAGTGTGCTGTCACGCCAAATTCAATCGAGTTATTTACTCCGCAGATTCTCTGCTTAACATATGGTAGTTGCTCTCCTCACCCATACTGAGACAAGTTATAACTCTTCAGCTCTTATCCTGCATATTTATGAGAGACCCACTGTAGCAACAGTATCGGGTAACAGGCCTTAGCTTAACTGAAACTCTTTAAAGCATGGCTGCTTCTAAGCCTAGCTCCTAACAGATTCTTTGCATACTACTCAGGGCAGTTCATTCTAGCAACGCCCTCTTTGACGGTAACCACATTGATACCACTGGCTTCAATATGATCGAGAACGCCAACAAACTTATCAATCTCATATGTCCAGCCTGTATATCCTGCTGTGATATTGTGCCAGTACAGAATCAACCAACCTTCTTGGTTGATCGCATTGTCAACTTTGTCAGTCAGAAACTCAACTTCATTGGAAGCACTTACCATGGTTCCATGAAGATCGTAAACATCACCATTTTGGAAATTCAATGCAGTGCTGTAATTCCTATTGTTCTCATAATACATTGGAATAATGCTCTTTGTAAGGTCTGACATTCCCCACATAGAAGCATTAAAGCTTACAATCTCCACCCCCAGCAGATCTTCAAGATAGCTCTTAGAGTCTCCCAGTTCGTAATGGAGATCCTCTTCGCTGATTCCAGTGTCAGATGGGTGTGACCACGTATGAGAGCCAATCTCATGCCCCTCAGCTACCAATGTAATCAAATCATCGTCTACTAAAAGGGCTGGTGAATTGTTTTTCAGCAGATTGTAAATAGGCGGATAGAAGGTTCCAACCATTCCTCTAGAGTTCATTTCAGGTCTGGCAAGATGAAAATGCCCACCCCAACCATCATTAAATGAAAGTGTTACCATTGGCTCCCAAGGTTGGTCACAAATATCACCAGAACCGCTATCCGTGTCCGTGTCCGTGTCTGTGTCGGTATCCGTATCCGTATCCGTGTCTGTGTCCGTATCTGTATCCGTATCACTATCAACGTCGCTGTCCGCATCTGAATCTGCATCTGCATCGGTATCCGCATCTCCATCCACAGAACCAATGACAGCTTCATAAACATTGTCCAATACCTGCAATGCTACATAATTGTGCATTACCATTCCATTTTCCATTGCAGTCGAATCAAATGTACATGTCCTGCTATAAGTATATGAAAGAGGGTGTACGCCATCACTTCCAGCTCCATAATTATCGAGAGGCAAAGCAGCCATGTGCCAGTCTGCAAAAGGTAATTCATAGATTGCAGCAGCTTCTCTCAAAGTTTCTGAAATAGCTTCACTCTGCCAAAAATAACCATCAGCTCTTGGGGGCAATGAGATCAATACGGGAACAACACCCTGTGCAATAAGCTCCTCAGACAATATCATAATGTCATCTACAACACCGTCCACAGCAGCTTGGTTGCCCACATCAATCAAAGAAGCATTGTTGGTACCAAACGTCACTAATGCAAATTGAGCATTAGTATAATCAATCTCTTGTTGGAGGTATGTAGGATCGCCTGTCAATGGCCATGTAGCAGTCATTGACGGATAGTCAGCAATACTCTCACGAGTGTATGAGTTGTCTCCATCTGTAAAAACACCCTCATTGAAAAAGTCCACAGAATTTACAAGATCTGGAAAACAGCTCAAATCTTTTGCTTTGTCCCACGTTTGCAGCTCGTCTGGAATTCCATTAGTTATTGGCCAATGAGGAAAAGAACAATTGCCGAGGAACCCGGCATATTCCCCGCCACCTTCTGAAAGAGAATCTCCAGTCGTCATGAAAGCGTTAAGATCTCTATCAAAATCAGGATTATTGATGATTGAGAGTATATGATCTCTGACATTATCTGTAATAGGCTCAAAGACATTACTGTCTACTGTTGTGCAGTCTCCTACAGGCGTTTCTGTATCTGTATCTACATCAGTATCTTCAGTTTCAGTATCACAACCTGGAGTGCTATCGCACTCATCTCCAATACCATCTAAATCACAATCTGATTGAGTCATGTTAGGAGTCTCAAGACAGTTGTCTACATCGTCGAAAATTCCATCATCATCCACATCTGCACAAGCATCTCCTACACCGTCAGAATCCCAATCTTCTTGTTCTGCGTTAGCAATCTCTGGACAGTTGTCTACAGGAGTACATACTTCTGTTACAATTCCATCGTCATCAGGATCTTGCTGCGCAAACACAATTGTTGGCATTGTCATTAAAACTAGAAACACAATAATTCTTTTCATCGACACCCTCCTGCTGTTGGTTGTTTTATATTTCATCTATTGTATCAAGGATAACTTTGGCCTGTCTCTCAAATTCTTGAAAATCTTTGGTATCTTCTATTCTTGTTTTAAACCAATAGTTTGGCAAAAAGAACATACGCCTAGAGCTAGGCATCATTTTATGATTGTCATTTGACCAATTTGAACCAAATATTCTATGTGGATAAAGTTCTTTTTCGAAACACTTATCAATTATTTCTAAATTAAGATCTAGAATACACTCTATCCATTTTCTTTCAATTGTAGAAACAAAATAGTTTTGAATCATAATAAATATACAAACAAACCAAATTATCAATAACACATAAATCATTTTGTTCTCCTCAAAAATTCCATCAGCTTACCTCCCCCGGTTCCTCTATCTTTCTGATGAATTTGTAGCAGTCTCCAATATATACGTACTTGCACTCTTCGCAGATTACTTTGTCCATACTGCTACCTCATTTCAAAGGTTGAATATTGTCAACTTCATCTGAACACCACAGATCCCATGTTCTGTTTGCTTCTTTTGCCCTTGCAAGCATTCCATTTTGTTCTGCAATAAGAATAGCAAGTCCTTTGCCTTCTATTTCATAAGTAGAATTCAGTCTTGCTTCGTTGATTGTTCTGCGTATTTCTTTAAAGCCTACAATGTCTTGATCGCTCTCGCATCTCATTAATGGAATCATGATAATCATAACTGTTAAAACTATGCCTCCCAGTAGAATAGCAATCTCGCAAATTCCTCTAATTCCACTATATTCTGTTGTCTTTGTTCTTACTGCTACTGCAATAGTTATCACAATTACTAGTGCGATCAAAAATAATGTTCCTATCATTGTTTTTTCTCCTTTATCCAAGAAATTCTTTTAGTACTGGAAAACTAGTTTTATATGAGTTTTCTTTATTGTTTTCTTGTCGAAGGACAGTCACTCTGTAGACAGTATATGAAAGAATACGAGGAGTTTCTAAATTAATTCTTACTCTATATTCTTTAATAATCTGTCGTGCTTGTATATTTAAAAACCTTAGAGTTTCACCATTAGATAGCTTCATCATCTGTGCGCGCGGCATAAAATAATCAAACAAAACAAAAGAATCAGTACGGTCTCTGTATTCTAGTTTCTCAACTTTATATTCTTCTCTAATTTCCTCTTTTGGACCAGGCACACTAATAACATCTCCATTAGGAAACTCAAATGTCATAGCATGACAGATAGACTTTTTAAACCAAAGAGATGAATCAATTTTTGTAGAAGGACAAGAAGGATTTGGAGAAGGTAATGTTATTTTTGTACTGACAAGCATTTCTTCTTCAGTCAATGCTCGAAGAAAGCGACCATCTATAATATAATCGATTCCATTTTGAGTAATGCCATAAATAGTTCCGTACTTATCTTCTTTTAAATGTTTACCAGTTGCTATCACAACTACATTAGCCTGATTAGGATATTTGTTTGGGCGATAATTTTTAAGCCCAAAGTTTTCTGCCCAAGCCTTATAGTTGGGGAATATGCCACCAATGCCTGTTGTTTTTACTTCTTGTCCAATTTCAAATGTCATATCAATATCTTACAATCTTTACAGGCTTATTAAGCCTTTTCATAATGTTAATCATGTGGCCAGTTCCACGAGACACGCCATCCCAAAATGCTACAAGAACATCACCATGCTTAGCCATTTCTTCATTTCTAAGATACCCAGCACGTTTTCCATATTTATCCCAATCAGCTGGAAACTTATCTACCTTATAGTTCCTCTTTTTGGCATATCTTTCCCCAAGCTTATCGGCACCATTCGCACCGCCACTCACAATAACAATAGTATGATCTGACACCTTGTTGGACAATAACACATCAAGTTTCTTTTCTAAAAGGTTATAATTCTTAAAGTCTCTACCTCCTGCTACTATCACCTTAAAGTATACTTCACACCACATGTTCTCTCCTTTGTGTCAGAGGCAGGATTCGAACCTGCAACGTTAGCTTCCTAATCAATGTATTTTAAAAGTTGTATGTGTCTAGCTAGCATGCACATACAATAATATAAACAACTTTAATAATGACTAGTTGGTTCCGCTCACGAGTAGCTAACTCGCCATGTATACCATTCCACTACTCTGACTAAATTAAAATCTCACAGACATAAAGAAGCTTAAGCTAGAAGGTGGTTAGCCAACTTTGTCTGAACCCACTGACAAAATCTACTGGTCCTCAGTCGCTTTTTATAAGTAGTGGCTTGTATAGGTCCTGCTTCTTTATGTCTAAGTTGCTTCACCAAGCAATCATGAGAAAGTATGCGTATTTATCAAGAGTCTCCAGCATACTAGAGTATGACATCGTATCCAAGACAGGACTTGAACCTGTAACCCATACAACAGCCATTTTTAGGCTGCTGTTGCTCTGCCAAATCCGTATTCCGGGACAATTGAGCTACTTGGATATAAAGAACTAGTCTCTCCTAGTAGTCACGCCTGATTTTACTGTCGAGGATTAAGACGTTCGCCTCTGGTTTCGCACCGTATTGTTTTATGTCGCACCCAGTTCACGACAAGGGCTCAGGTTTCCCATCGCCTCCACCACCAGTTCTTATAGAGAAACTGGAAACTAATACAAAACATTGATTTTGGATCTGCTCGGAGTCGAACCGAGGTCCTTCATTGATCTAAATGCAAATCATTCACATGTTTAGAATGTTTTCTTTACCGAGCCACCCTCTCATATAATTGATAAAACAAACAAAACAATCATATTCTAGGGACAGGATATTTAGTCTTTTCTCAAGTACATCCGGTAACTCCTTGAGAGCAATTACATAAAATGACGCCTCAACTAGTTATGTAACACTTGCTAGCGTTGACGGCAGGTGCTTAAGCAGCAGCCTGCATTGGGTAGTAATCTTCGCCAATTACTGTTTTGGTTATCTTTTTAACTCGGTGATACCCACCCCGAGACATGCATTGTCACCCGTCACAATAAAGTCTAAACCGTGTCAGACCCGAAAATGAATAGTTAATTGCCCAATCTATCCCACCTTATATCATCAGAATCAGGACAGTCTGGAGGATAGCCGGTTTGTCCGCAATGTTTACAGCCAGTAGTTCTTTTTGTTTCTGAACTCCATGTAATAATATCACCTGGATTTACCCAGCATCCACACTTACAACGAGTCCTTTTCCTCGCTGTTATTTTCATCTGTTTCCCTCCTTTGATATAAAATGGGGCAGTTTATAAACTCATACCCAGGAGTCTCGCCATGCTTTAACTTTACTTCACAACAGGTTTAAGATTCAACTGTTGTGCAGACATTGCAGTCATCAAGTTAATGAAATCATTAGAACTTGGATTGTCACCATCGCCACCAATAACTGTGGTTGGAACCATCTGATGGTTTGCGGCAGCTGCTGCCCATGCTTGATTAATCTTGACCCAACTATCAAGTTTTTGTTCAAGAGCACCGTCCGCAAGCATCTTTGCCTTACGTGCATCTGCTTCGGCAGTTGCCATTGTCAACAATGCCTTGGCCTCAACTTCAACTCTCTCTTTATTGATACGAGCTTGATCAAGCAGAATTTCTTCTTGCTTCTTCTGAGTCTCAGCTGACACAAGCTTCTCAACCTGATTTTTCTCTTGCTCCATCTTTACACGAGCTTTCTCAGTCTCACCACGAGCAATAACCTTTTGTTTCTCATATTCAGCTTGTTTGGCTTCTTGCCTTGCAACTGCTGAACGTGCTGCTGCGTCTCGTTGGTGTGCCAACATCTCTTGGAACTTCTTCTCAGGAACAACTCCTTCGATAGTAGATTGAGTTACTTGAATGCCATACTGAACCAAAGGATGCTTCTTACGTTTCAGCGAACCGTCAGCATTCTTTACTCTAATTACTCGACGATAAGTCCTGCTAGATTCATCTACACCACGATCAGTATTTTTCTGTACAATGGCAGCTTTAATATTTTCTGCTTCAAGTTGTACATCACGAGGCACATCAGCATCAGTGACCTTAATTGGAACCTTCTCATCTTCAATGCGCAAAACAACAATACCATTCTCAAGTTGATCAAGAACATTCTGTTCAAATTGACCGCCTTGCCCTGTTACATAGTCTTGTGCCGACAACTCACGTGCTGAATTTCGAATAACTTCTTTCGTTACTGGAACCAATGAACTCTGAACCAAATTATTCAATGACCTGTAGTCAACAGCAAGTTTCTTAAACAAAGCAGGGTCCTCAGGAATCCTAAACCTAGTACTTGAACTAATCTGTGCTACAACAGCATCATTAAACCGAACAACTACACTGTTATCATTGACTGTTGCAGTTTCTGAATCATTATCCTTTTCATTGGTAAGCCGAACCGTTACAACTTTCTTAAAGTCCAAAACAGTACCGTACCAATACATATGATAACCTGGTGTTGTCACTGCAATTTGAGTACCTGTTGGGTACTGAACTAGATAACTGTATCCTGGTTCGGCATAGAAAAATGAGCCACTAAGAACCAACGAGATAAGACCTGCACATGTACCTGCAGCCCATGTTTTCCAACTAAGTTTCTTCTTTTGCAGCGGCATGATAACGAACTTCAATACCGCAAATCCAATGATCAAGAACAATCCGATCAAGACAATAAGTAATTTCATTTTTTCTTTTCTCCTTGTTTATTCGTCGATTTCTTCGACATTATTTGTTAGTGCAAAATCTTCTGTGATTTCGCTTGCTTCTTCAATTGCACAAAGGGCTTCTTCAACAATCTCTTCAACAGCCTCTTCTTTGTCAGTCCACATCTTTTCTAGCATAGGCCAATGCTCTAACATGTCACCAACACGAACAGGCTGATGTCGTTGTGATGGTTTAATCAATCTTGTTGTTACATATTGTTCTTGGCCCTTTGACCTCCTAAGCTTAGGAATCAACATGTTGTCACGAACTACAGCCTTTAAAGTGTAGTCATTCCCGAGATCATATCTTTTTCTATCAATCAGATATGCCTCGGCCGACACAAGAACCTCTTCCCCTTCGGGGTTGTATTCTCCTGTAGACAATATAACGTCTCCACAAGGAACTGTAGAAACAATGAGTGATTCAGGAACAGTATCTCCAGCTTCATAGAACTTTTGATTATTCCATATTGCTATATGCATTTACTGCTTCCTCCATGGTTTTAATGTCAGAGCCAGATTCTTTGTGGCCCAGCAGCCATACGTTACGTCCACATTCACATTCAACAAACAAATGACCTTTGCCATCTTTTAGTTCTGCAAACTTTGGCTTGTTAATGGCCATGCCCTCACATTTAGGATAAGGACAAGAGACAGATACTTCATCAAGCTCTGTGTCTTGAGCTGTAATAATGTTATCGTCTAACTTGTTAAACAATGAAATTCTGTCTTGTAGGTAATGTTCTTTCTTCATCAACCCTTTCCACCATCTGGCAGCATTGTTTGTGGAGAGATAATCAACCATCGACATATTGAAGTCATAAGTGTTCCACTTGCGGACTGTTTTGGTACGCTCTCGACCATTATCATCAGTCCATGTCTTCTCTTCTGTCTTATAGATAAACTTTCTCTTCTCGGCCCATTGACGGTATGCCTTTAAATCTTGAAGATTGGTGATACGCTCAAAGTACTTTTGCAATATGGCAATAGCCTTACGCTCATTGTCGTTAGTGTTAACGTTGAGCTTGATGCGTTCCTTCTGTAGTCCCATCATCTTGTAGACACCATTCCATTGTGCCTTGGTTAGAAAGAGGTCCTTCAGTGCGTCAGTTCTTTTCTGTCTCCAGATAGAATCTTTCCACTTTTTGCCCTCTTTGGTAAGCTTGCCGTCTTTGTATTCGGCAGGAATTACTCCAGCTATTCTGTCAAACCATGCGAATACACTTCTACGAACAGTCTCTTCGTCTTTTCCTTCCTCACGAAGTTTACGTATCAGTTCAGTACGTTGCTTTTCAAAAGCACTGTCGTCTCCTGTTATGCTCCATTCACGTGCTAGATCACGATCATGTTGATACATGCCACGAACATGCCCTGCAAAGCCTCCAGGACGCCCTCTCTTGACCTTTTCTTCTCCATTCAGTTTATCGATATAAGTCTCTTCTACAATAGGACCATGCATAGCTTCCATGCTCTTACAGGAAGATGCTTCTGCCAGCAGTGTGTAAAAGAACTTTTCACGTTCTTGTGCTGCTTCAGTCAGATGAGATTCTTGTCCTGTAACAATGAACTCATGTTTACGTCTCGGTGGACTGTATTTGTATCCACAATATGGACTATCAAGTTTGTTGCATAGTTCTCTGCTAGCTACTTGGTCAATCTTTTGGTCCATAGTAAGCAAGAGAATTTCACGTTCGGCATCAGTAGATGCATTCTCAATCTTGTCAATGTATTCATCTCGAATTGCTTTGATTTGGTCAGCTATCTCGTCAGAGATATGAGGTACAACTGGAGTAGGCTCTTGAAATTGGGTTACGACGTCGTCTCCGTCATAATCTCCTTCGCTGTCGTCTTCTCCATTGTCACCTATAAACTGGACTGCCATGTTAACTCGTACCATTGGTGAGCTTGGGATTATTTCTCCGTTGTTAGTTTCAAGAAGCTCTCCCATTGCGTCTTGGTAGTCTTCTTCAGACGCATCTGCTTGAATGACCTGTGTGTCTTCCAGCAGCATACGAATTGCACTTCTTCCTTCTCCAAGTACATCGATGTCAGCCTCATTACTGTCGGCACCCCACTCGCCATCTTGAGCTTGTGTGATAGGATCTACAATCTTCATTATTTTGCCATTGGCAATATGCCATACGTCAGGAGCCTGAAGCATTTGTCTTAAAGGATCTGGAAGAGCATCCATTGCATCAGACGCTAAGCCTATTTGAATTTGTGCCTGTACTTCATCTAACAGGTCAAGGTCTTTGCCCTTTGAGTAGAAGCCTGTAAGTTCATTAGACCGGTATGGAGCCCTATGACGTACAACTGTCATTTGTGTACGTTGTTCTTCTGTGGCAGTTTTAGCTTTCCATCCTTGTTTAGACCATGAATGGATGCGAACTTTGTTGGTTGCCAATTGCCTCATCTAGACCTCCATGTTGTTTGTAATGTTGTTAGTAGAATGCTAGGACTTCCAGCGTCACCTAGCTTGTGCTTGATAGACAGTGATTCTAGACACGATGCTATGTGTAATATGTCTATCTGTTTAGTATAAATAAACTTTATCCTTGATTGGAATAGCTGTTTAAGGAAGGAAGGAGTGCTACTGAAGTCCGAGATCGTCTGGGTCAGTAGGTTCGGGAACTGGTTCTGTTTTGGTAGTCTTGTCTTCGACAATACGTTCTTCTGTTGTCTTGCGAAGACCTTCCCAGTATTTCTCAAATGCTGAGAAGTACTGATTCGCTTGTTCGTCAGTAATAACGTTACATTCTCCTTTAAGAACGTTTATTACACGTTCTGCCACATATAGTGGTTGTTCATCCAAGAACTCAATGTCTTCCATGTAAATAACTGGATTAGCATATACTGTTGTTGCTTCTTTCGTTGCAATTTCATATTTCTTGTAGTCTTTGTCTTTGGTAAATGCATCAAGTGCTGCTTGTGCCTTTTCTTGGTCAAGAACACTGTTAGGCCTGTGTGTTAATTTGCCATAAATCAATACATGACGACCCGCTGCAAGATTTTTGAACAAACTTATTCCACGTTGACTTTCTGGAAGAATGACCTGAATAGGAGAACGGTCATATCGTTGTTTGCCATTGTTTCCTTGGATTAGTGGCAAAGTGTAATCATCTGCCCACATCTTGAATGTAATAAACGGAACTTTTTTCTTTTCGCCTTGACGTTCCTTTGTTTCCCAAATCATGTGAGGCTTCATGTAGTGTGTGTTTCCGATTACGCCTTTGACCTTTACTCTTCCTGCCATCTGTTTCTCCTCTGTCTAATTGCGTGCAAATTCTTACACGCTCTGTCTATTGCGGTATATTACCATTCCTATTTATTCGTAAAACAATGAAATAATTAACAAAAAATGCTTTCGTGATAACTTATAAGCTTCACAGACTCACTTGTTTGCTAGGTAAAATTATGCTGTGACAATAACGGAATGTTTACTTGACTGTAACTTTTAACACTAGCAACACTGGCCACACGAGACCTAGAAAAAACACAGGAAATATCATTTCGCTTTTGTATGCTTTTTCTCCGCCTGCTTCTTCAATTGTGTTGATTAGGTAAAAGCTGAATATCATGCCAATAACAAGATAGAGAATTATTAGTTCTAGCATTGTTCTTCTTCATATGGGTCTGTGACTTCGCCATCAACACCATAGGTTAGATAATTACTCATCATGATCAATGCATCGTCCATGTTTGTAATCATCAGTACTGTTAAGACTGTAAACAACCAGCCTGCCAAAGAGAATGTTGTAGGGCCTAGCAACAACATGCCGACTGGTATACCAATAAGGAATGTCCAACCGGCTATAACAAGACCTTGTGCGCCCCATTCTCCTGTCCATTTTATTCCTATCAACGTACCTACGACATGAAGTGTTCCTCTAAAGAAGTCACAAGTACGTGATATTAAGTTGCGAATGTATGACATATTTAATGAACAGTGCTTGCAACTGGAACTGTTACGTTGTTACGTTTGTTACGAGCAATTTCAGCAGGCACACCTCCAAATGCCGCAAACAATACAAGACAAATAACATTTACAGCAAGCAGTATAATTGCCAGCGGTACTGCCACCGCAACTGTTACACCCTCTACGAGGGCTCGTGCTGATACTGTTGCTCCCTTTGTCATCTTGGACATGAGCTTCATGATGATGCTCTTCATGTGTCCTGCGGCACGCTTAAACTGGTGCAACAAGTTTCTCATTCTTCCTCCTGTTTGTTTATGATTATACTATGTCCTTTTGGGCTTAAACATATACTGTTACTTGATCATCATACATTTGCATTTGATAAGGCGCACACCTTTTAATAGCTTCTCTTTTGTGCTCTTCGCTTTGGGCAGCTAGTATTTCTAGTATGGACCCTGCAGCTAAAAAGCTATTATTAGAAGCATAGCAATCAAATCGTCTTTGGTGAACATTTAGAATCCTTCTTTGACTGTTATTGAATCGTTTCGCATTTGTTTGTATTCTCTTTCCCATTTGGGAATCATGACTTTCTTGACAAACACTACACCACAACTGATACCAATACCGGTTAGAACGTTGTAAACCATCATGTTAATTCCTGTAACTGCCGAAGTTACCCCAATCCATGCACCAGCAGTTAGGATTAGTGTTAGTGTTGCATCTAATGGAGCCAATGCCTTACAAATCATTAGCCTTGGACTGAATGTAAATCCAAACAGTGTCTTGTAGTTAGGCAAATAGTGGATAGTCCACACTAAGCCGAATGTTCCTCCAAATGCAATTACCAACAGGAAGAAGATGTTGGCCATGTTATCTCCTGTCTATCCGAAGACATTCAGATATGTCAGTGTTTTGTAGTATTTCTCTTTCCCATGGATTGAGGAACACCATATCTTCTTGTGTCATGTTGTTGAGATCGAATTCTTTCTCTCCGAGCATAATGTGAGTAGCCTCACCATGTCGGTAATAGACCTTGCACATGCCACGAAGCCTCTCTGCTTTGGCTATGTCTGATAGCATAACCACATTGATAAGAATGATTGCTGCGATAAGGATTAATACAGCTGGAATGATCGGATAGCTCTTCTTCTGGTATTGCTTGGTAACGAATGTATAGTGAACTACTGCTTTGATTGGAACGTCAGGTTCATTTGGAACTGCTTCTTGTGTTTCTGTGTCAATTTCTAGGTCTGGAACACCTGTCAATCCATCTTCACGAGCCATATTCCTACAGTAAGAATCTGGATGACTTTGAATATGAGCAATAATATCCTGAATGTCTTTTTCTGTCTTTATGACATAGGTATCATGAAAGTCTACCCTGTCATACGTCTTCCTGATCCTGATGGCTGCTTTCTTCGGCTGCCAATTCTTTAACATCTGTCTCTTCCTTTGTATTCTTAACTATCAAGATTATGATGATGGTTGATACCAACGATACTGCTACCATTAATGCAATCATTTGTCGGTCTCTTCTTTCTCTATGATAAGAGCTACTGCTTCATCAATAGACAACATACTTGGTAGTATTTCTGAGAGTCTGGCAAATCTGAAGCGAGCAGCACTATTGAAGTCTTTGACTTGCTTGGAGCTAAACCCACGAGCCTTAGCTCTCTTAATGCTCTCTTTCTCTGATGGAACACCCATGTTTATTGGCGTTACAGTTCCAAGTTGTTTAATTGTTTCGTTTATTTTCTTGTTAAGCCCTGATGACTCAATCAATAAGTGTTTGTTGGAGTTTTGTACAGCAAATTCCTTAATGTCTTTTCCAATTTCGTCTTTATGTTCTCTCCAACTGTCCCAATCCATCTGATTGTCTTTGATAATGCCTTTGGGAATGTAGAAGTCTTCAAGAATATCCCAGTGTGCAAACCGTTCAGGGTCTAACTTGTTTACAACTGATGTCTTGCCTGAACATTGCCCTCCAAAGATGTGAAATATCATCAGACAATTTCCTCTGCCATCAGACGAAGTTCTGCTGCTCTCTTTTCTTGTCTTTTTGCGAGTTCAAGCAGTGCTATCTTGTCGGCCTGTACTTTTATGTCATCGGCAAGACACATAGCCAACTCTTTCATTTCTTGCTTCTTAACCTTACGATGCTTACGTTCTCCATTCCATGAGCTAACTGTTGAGCTAATACTCTTTGAAGCTCTCATGAAGATGTTTGGCTTTTTCTTTTCTGTCTTTTGTTTCTTTACTTTCTTCTTTGACATCGTTCTCTCCTGCCTTTGTAGGCTGGTCTTACAGTTCTTCTCGGTCTGCTGTTGCTTGTTCCCGAGTTCTCTCACGCTCTACATGGTACTCGTCTTCTTCTTCGTGCACATTATCCCATGCAGTCTTGATGACTATATTGTGACCGTATGCATTATCTGGCCTATCGACTAGCTTGGTAAGAGCTTTGCCATTACCCAATGCACTGTTTAGCTCTTGTGCAGTAAAGTGTCCTCTCCGGTACCCATACTGTAGAGCACCGAAGACTTTTGTTGAATCAGCAGATGGCATCATACCAAAGTCAACTTGTGTTGGCATATTTGGCATAAGGTCTAAGTTGATGTCATTAATTAGATTCTTCGTAGTGGTGGATATCAACATATTCTGCATCTTCTTCGTCCTCCTCCCATTCCTGGTAAATCTCTTCGAGATCATACAGGTACTCTTCTTCATGTTGTTGCTTTAGTCCTGCCTTATGACCTTTGTCACCTTGTTTGTCACGTTTCTTATGTGCTCGACGTTGTCTTCTTCTGTCTTTTTCCCAGTCGTTACTCATTATCCTTTACTTTCAGCTTTGAATTCTGCGATACGAATCTTAATGATTCGTTTACACTCAGCATCTTGTTGTTCCCATGATAAATCATGTTTACCATCATGATAGTCACAGGCCATTCTGGTTCTTAGTTCGTCATAGAACAATCTTGATCGGCCACCTCCAAATGGTTCAGTTGACTTTTCTTCGTACTCATCGAGTTCGCCATATCTTAAGTCTTCTCGATAGTCCTCCGTTGCTTCTTGTGCCTCGTGTACTTCATTTCTCTTACGCAGGTCATACTCTTGACCATTGACATCAAGCTTCTCGTATTTCTTTGGTGGAAGCGTTAAGTCTTCTGCCAATCCTCCTTCATCATCCATGTCGGTAGGTCTGTTGCCTTCGTCTAGGCTATCCATCTGACTGATGATTGGGTCTGTCATGTTATGTCTTTGCTCCTCCTGCGAGCATTTCTTCCTCTAGCCCACTTACATAGTTAGAATTCTTGTTGTTCTTAAGCCACAGCTTTGTTCTCTTGAAACCATCAAAGCCTGCTGCAAGACCATATCCTCCTATGACTCCACTTACCAAGGTAAATAGAGACCATAGGAAGTAGTTGCCAACAATTAGAAGTAGACTCATGTTTGCTCCTTTAGAATGGGCTTCCTCCAAAATTCATTTTGATTGTTCTTATGATGTCTTCGTCGGTTTTGTCACCTTTAATTGACTCTAAACATTCAAGTAACAATACTGCGTCGTATGGTCCAAATCTACTCCAGCAATTACTTATTTCTATTTTTCCTTTTGTAATTTTGTATTGAGCACTTAGACCTGTTTCGAGTCTATCTAGTTCTTTGTGGATATCCCAACAGAGTTTACTGTCGAATCCTGCTGGAACTATTTCTTCTCCTGTTAGTTCTGTACAGTCACTACAACAATCCCAATGGTCACATTGGTCACATTTGTTTGTTAGTTTCAGTGGTTGTATTACCTCGCACTCGTTTGTTAGTCTTTGCAGAAATGGCAAGTCTGTTTCTACAATTGTTTCTTTCGGCCAATGTCTTGGTAGAGATTGCATACGTTTCTGCATTGACTCAACAGTCTTTGCAGGTACGCCATGAACGTTACGTTTAGCTGCTTCTTCATGCGGGCATACACACCTAACAATTTCAATGTCTGCATTGTGATAGTTGGCATGTGCAATGTATGGAGCTATTTCAGATAGTTGAGTGTTTGTATTGTCCACAATTACAATGTCATGATAGTTAGTTGTTAGTGTTCCTACAAAGTGAGCGTAGCACCATGCATGAGCTTCACTGAGTCTGTTTCGGTCAAAGTTGTAATTGCCTACATCATCAATCCAGAAGTTGTCAGCAGAACAAATGATTGCTTTGTCAGATTGTTTGGCAATGTTGTTAGCATATGTGCTCTTGCCTGAGCCTGATATGCCTCGCATAATCAGAACCTTCATTACGCTTCCTCTACCTTGGTTGTCGTTAGTGGGGGAGTATTGTCATTCTTGTCTTTGAACTCTGGTGTTTCACTGAGTTCATTAATTGAATTACGCAGAAAATCTGGGACATTAGTAGGATTCTCTAGAATCCTTTTCTTCATTTCTTGAATGAATCTTTTCCCTTGTTTTTTTGTTTCTTCTCCTGAAATTTTGGCAATTGTTGACCAAATTGCTCCATCTAAGTTTTGGTTTGCTTCTTGGTCTAGGTCATTAAAACCTATTGCCTTGTGAATTGTTTTCCTCATTTCTACGACAGCATGTGTGAGATATCTGTCTACCAGTGAATCTAGTACCCTGGACATTGCTTCTGCTTCACTTATCAATTTGTTAGAATCCATTATTTTTCCTTTACTCTATTTCAAGAGCATTGTTTACCCAATATGAATCATCTTTGTGGGCTTTTATTCCAAGGCTTGCGCTTTCTCCATAACAATGAGCACGGCCATTTACAATAGTAAAGAATCCTGCTCCTGTAATTCTTTTTGCTCCTATCATGCGAGCCATGTCATCATGAAACCATGTATCTAAGAAAATGACTGGTCGATTGCCATCAACCATGATGTATTTCATTCTGCTCATTTTATTTGTTCCTTACGCACATGCCTCCTGACATTGCTGAACCATAACCACCATGTCCAACTAGCCAGTTCATTTCGGTTTCTAGCTTTATGTCAATATAAAACTTGCCTATCCATGCACATGACTTCTTTTCAAATCCGTATTTGTCTATACACCAATCTAATTGTCCTATCCATGTATCGAATGCAGTTTCCCATGGCGGGTCGATTACAAATCTTAATGCACTCTCTTGATATGGAGAACAATAGTTAACGGATGTATAGTCAAATGTACCTGGGTAACATTTAGTTGTTAGAGATGTCACCTCTTCTAATGTTGGAAATCTATAATCAGGATTGTATTCTTTGCACATATCTTGAATTGTTTCGTGAGCAAGGTATTCTGGGTATCCTGTGCATGCTGCACCGTCCCATTCTTGACCTGCCGGGCAACGTCTCCAACATAAGTTTGTACAAGGAATTTTGATTTCATCCCAGTTGCAATCATCAATATATGACTCTTGACAGTTTGGGAAGTATTCTAAGAAGCTGCTGTAGTTTGTTCCTCCTTCGTCTGAATCATATGGCAGGTTAGGATTTCTTCCTGTGCCGCCATTATCATAACAGTCACAGTCTTCCCACCATCCGTCTGCTTCACATTGAAGTAGGTGACTATCCTTTTGACAGTGACACCACTTAAGGTCGTCTTGATTGCATTCTGGCCAACATCCTGCCATTAGCAGCATTAACCAGATGATATGTTTCATCGTTGCTGTCCTTCCTGGAAGCCTTGTTGTACCTCTCCTGCGAAGGCACCAACATCTTTGCCTACTTCTCCACTTGTCAGCCATGAGACACCTGAATAGACAACCCAGAAGAAGAATGAGAAGATAATGGCAATGATTGCTAGTTGTATTAGGTGTAGTATTGAAAATGATAGTACGCTAAGTTTCATTGATTTGTTCCTTTTTATTTTCCTGTTGTTCTTGTAAAGAAACACACGATTTGTTCTTTTCATTTGCTTTTCTCCGGTTTTGTGTGTGCTTATGCCACGCATTTGCGTGGTTTAGATTCGCATTCCTATTCTGTGAGCATCTGTACAAATACCTTGTCACATTCGTCACAGAGCCCTACTTTCTTACCATGTTGGTTTGTAAACCATACTGCTGTTTCTTTGCTGCAAAGAGCACATGGTGTTGTTTCAACGGGCTTTGGTACTTCTTGCACGACTGCCTCCTGTTGTTTTATTTCTCGTTGGCAATATTTGTGATGATTTCTTTAACAGCTCGTACAATTTGTTCTTGGTCTGTTGGAGCTGTCAAAAACTCTTCGAGCATTTCCTTTTCGCTTTTTGTTACAGATGAGTATTTGTGTTTAAGAGCCCACTTTGCTTTCTTGACGAGCGTTTTCTTTTGCATTGTATTTACCTTGTTTACTTGGGGCACCGTTCTTCTGCGAGTTTTACAATCTCTTTGATTTCTGGGTCATTGTAATGACCATCGTTGATGATAAGTGAATTGCCACAGATGACTGTTGCATGTTCATAGCCTTCAAGGACGACGAGCCCATTGTTGCATCCGGCTAAAAGAGCGAATAAGCATACTATAATTAAACTTTTCATTGTGTTTGCCTTTTGTGTTTTTAGATTGTTTCGAGATAACCTTCTAGTTCTTCGATGACCATCCTAATTCTTTCTTCGTCCATATGGTCCCTTATGGCTTCTAGCGTGGCGTCTAGGTTGTTCAGCCAGAATTCAGGGTCTTCTCTGAAGCTAGGTTCTTTTCCTTCAAGTGCTTCGTTTAGGTACCTTAGTGCCTTTGAGTCTGACTTGGTGTTTGTTTTGTTTTTGGCGTTTTGCATTAGTTGGTACATTTGGTTTTGAATGTTTGGTAGCATTGTATTTGTCTTATTCTATGTAGCAGTCAGTGTTGGTTTGATGGAGACATTGACTACATGCTTTGCAGCAGCGCAGTGTGTAGTGTGACCAGAACTTTTTGTCGTCGATTGAATATACTAGCACCTCACCTTCTTCTATTTGGATAGTAACTTCTTCGTTGCAATTATGACAAAAGCCTGTTGTTTCTTTTGTTTCTTTATTACGTATTGTCATTCGTTTTCTCCTGGTTGGAGTACTTCGATGTAATCTGTTGACAGTGCAAATGTGTCACATGTTGCAAATCCAAAACCGATTTCGTCTTTTCCTTTTCGTCTTGTTGAGAATGACATGACTCCTACTGCATAGCCATCTACTATGCATGGACCTCCACTCATACCAGATTTAGCAGTGCTCCCAATCATCCTTACATGGTCGTCAGATAGGCCCATAGTTCCACAAAGTGTCATTATGTCCAGAGAAGATATGTCGTTGCTTGCTCGGCCAATAATACAGCCTCTTCTTAGTCCCCCTGAACTTACTTTTCCTGTCTCTAATGCATGTGTCCATACATCTTCTTTAGGTTTTATAAGTGCAATATCTGATGTACTGTTAACATATGCAACTGTTGCTGTTGTTTCTTCTCCTTCAAAGTTTTTTACGAACATTGTGCCTTTGTGTTTGGCGACATGATGTGCAGTCGCAATATAGCCGGTTTCTAACATGAAGCCAGAGCCAGCTTTTAGTTCGCCATCCTCTCCTATAATGGTAATAAATGCAAAGGATTCTTTCGCGTCTGGCATTTCACATGCTGTGCATAACAGTATTACAATCATTAACCATCTCATTGTCTTATCCTTTACTGAAGCCTACTTTCTTCAGTTTGTTGAAGAGATTGTTTGCTTTTATAGAGATGGTCATATGCTTGGTCGTGGATGCGAGTTCTTGTCTTGTAGCATTTGATACACTCAACATCTGGGTTACAGAAGTAATTTGTTTTTCTTTCTTGCCCACAGCAGATACATCTACCTTGAATATACAGTTGCATCTCTTTGGCGGTTAGCTTTCTACCGTTGAATGTCATTGTCAGTCTCCTTGAACTTGCTTACGGTCCAGTCTTTGGCATTTCTTGATTTGGTTGCGATGATATTGCCCCACTCGTCGAAGAGTACGTCTGCCTTGGCATCTAAGTCTCCGAAGCACTTATACTCTATGGCATCAATGTTGAAGTTGATTGCTTGGACGATTTGTGTTGTTGCGGTTGCTGCTTTGACTGTTGCTTCTTTGATAGATGCCCAGTTCATGACAGTATCTCCTTAGATGTGAGGACAGTTAGCCTCAATACACGAGTTGCTGTAGTTGTGTTCACAAGTGTCACATGGAGTTTGACTGTAGAGTTCTAGTTCATTGTCAACGACCTGGTCGATGAATGCTGCAACCCACACTGGGTCAACTGCTTGGTCGAATTGTTCTGTAATCCTGGTTTGAATTGCTTGGAATCGTTCATGACTCATTTCTGCTGTCCATTTGTTGTCCATGAGTTACTCCTTTGTGCACATTACTATTACGATAATTATCAACAATATTGCCCACATTAAAACTTGCCTTCGAACAAATCACATAACAATACGATGACTGCAAGAGGGATTACTACCAGTGCTACGATTCCCCACATCACTCTACGCTCCATGGTGTGATTGGTTGTACCTGTAACTCATCATTGAGCTGATTGAGTGCTGTCTCTGATTCAGAGCCCATGATGATTGCCATGACTTCACGGATTGCTTTGATTACATCACTCATTTGTTGAACTCCTTTCGACTACTTTCATTTCATTGTTCATGACATTCTCCTTATCCATAACAGAATTCTTTCTCTTCGGGCGTATCAAAACTGTATTCCAATTGCTCACCTATTTCCTTTGTGACTGTTTCATAACACCCACACTCAAGACAGTTGAAATCTTTAACCAGTTCTTTCACCACATTCCTTGTAGGCATTAGATACCTCCTGTTCGTTTGTAACAAATAGACTATACCTTGAAAACTACCTAGGTACAGTAAAATACCTTCCTTCTACAACACCTAAGGAGAACAGAATCCCAATGATTCTAAACAGTTCCCCTAATACTCCCTAACTACCTAACAGTCATAAGGCTTATCCCTTACGGTGTTATTCTGTAAGCAGTACAGTATATATTACTGTATGGGAATATATGATTGTGCCATCAGTGAGTGTGTTTGCCGCAGCAAAACAACATAATTCATGCATGTATCAAACAATACTATGCATAAACAATCAAACTCACTATCTAATGATTACAAACACTTAGACAAATAGAGTCACATTGCTCCACGGGGGGAGATAAAACTCTGTCTGTATGTGTATGCATTTAGAGCTTGTTTCGGGACAAACAACCCAGCTTCTTCTTGGGGCGAAACACCCACTCTGTAGGTATCAAATAACAACTACTCAATACATAAAGCAAAGCGAATAGTTCTATGGATAGAGACTACAAGTACATCTACTATCTCGCTCTTATATCCGCATGTGCTCGAAAGGAGGAGTGATAACGACGACTGATGTCGAAGAACCTGAAGGGTTCAAGTTGTCCAATTGATGTCGAAGACGTCAGTTGGTAACGTCCAATTGTCAGCTCCGTATGAAGTGAAGCGAAGGCAGAGGTCTTGCGTAAGCAAGAGCTGTGCCGCAGCGAAGCGGAGTTGATGATTGATGTTTGAGCGAACGAAGTGAGCGAGTTCAATGCGAAGCGTAGTTGAAGGCGCAACTCTTGCGACAGCAAGAGGTGTGCCTGAGACGGAGCGAAGCTCTGTCTACGATGTTTGAGCGGAGGCTTGACTCTTGCGCAAGCAAGAGGCGAGCTGCAGCGAGTAGCTGAGCGAAGCGACCGAAGGGAGCGGAGCGAAGCGTGGTATAGAGCTGTGCTGACTCGAACAGCAAGCAGGCCTAAATACCTACAGCCCTAAGGGCTAGAGCCAGTTGACCTGACTCTCATCTATCTCCTCTAGCACCTCCATGGGAGTAACACCTCTCTTTCCTGCCTCTCGAACACAATAGTCCTTAAGGTCTATCATGCTATCCACATTGACAGAGAAGGCATTCCCTGCCACCTTATCGGTCGCCTCTTCGTCACTGTCCCGGTTCTCATCGAACCCGAACTTGACTACTTCATCATCCTCTTGGGGTACTACCTGTGCCTCTACGTCATGATGGTCATACTTCTCCAAGAACCAATTGAGCAGTCCCTTGCTTCTGTTTTGGAGTTTGCCGTAGCCCCTTTCTGCCATAGCGGCATGCAGTAGTACACCGCTGGCAATGTAGAACGGGAAGAGCATCCGATACTCATCTTTCTTGTCGAGCTTGTTCCTCCTGTCACAGAGGTTGATATACTTAAGGACGGTTTTAGCGTCCCAGTCATTGATGCCTTCAGAGATATACTCTAGGAGCATACGGCTACGCTCCCACCTGGAGGTGTAGTCGCTCTTCAGCTCATTGGCCCTATCATCCATCCTTTTGGCCCCATCGTACTTATTCATGTCCTCTACAGTGGACCTGCCCATGTTGATTACGGCTACCATAAGATGTTTGGCTGCATCTTGTTGTTTCTCACTGATGGCCTCTCTGGCCAACTTCTTTGCTACAGGATACATGTCCCTGAGGGCCAAATCTCTCTGTTCCATGTCCCACAGCTCCCGATCACAGTGCATCTCGATCCAGTTGATACCATAGGCCTCTGCCACATGGCTCTCCCCATAGCAGCGCCCTACGATAGCCTCATCCCTCTCACCGGTGGTGTCGTCTACAGGGTTTAGTTCCCTGATGGCATCCCATGCCAGGGATAGGTCACCCCACCACTTGTTCTCTACAGCCTTGGCCTCTTGGGTCAGACCGTTGAGGTTGCGGGCGTTGGCGATGGCGACGACGAGGGTGTTGTTATTGAGAGTTGTCATGATAGACTCCTTTGCCCCATATAGGGCATGTCATATAGGCACCCCTCCATATAGGGGTACCCTTATATAGGGGTATACACATATAGGCACATACCATACGTACCTATACACATATACCCATGCATGTACCTGTATGCATACACATACAGATACACATACGTACATACATGCACACACCAGTGTATCTCCCATCCATCTACCATGTAGACTGGGCCTTAGTGTACACACATGTACATATACAGGGTGAGTGTGACTTGAACACACAGGTAGGCCTGAGTACCTACGCCCTACTACCGCTACTACTGCTATCTACGTACCGTTCACCAGTGAGAGCCACAGTACTCTCTCCTCTGCCTCGTCTAGAGCAGCACTAAGGTCAGTGCTACTCATATTGTTAAGTACGACCAACGTACACACGTACGCTAGTCTGTCCTCTCCACTGATAGCATCAGGGACGGTACACTCGTCCCTCACACTCATGTACACAGGTGTACTACCAGGAGTAGTCACCTCTTCATTAACAATAGGACTCATCATCCTGATAGTGTCTTCAATATTCTCTTGTACACTTAAATCACTGAATCTCAGAGTATTGTTATTGTTGTTAGTTGTGTTGTTTTGATTAGTCATGACGACTCCTTCTGCTGCGCCTTGCAGCTGTTGTGGACCCCGTGGGCTCCGAACACAGAGGGGCACCTACCACCCCTACACTTCATACTAGGTATTACCAAAATATATTTCTTTTCAGTTTCTCTCTAGAAAAGGTATCACCATAATTTTTCATTTCAGTTTCCACATAGGTTTTTGATTATTTCTAAAATATTTTTATTCTAAATCTTGACACTATAAGAATCGTGACTATATATGTATATGTACTCCTTATATAAGGAGACAGTGGTCAATAATGACCCTACACTTCCCTACATATTTTAGGGAACCTAATAGGAGGATGAGACAATGGTACTCAATCGTGATTTCCCTCAACTGTTCGATGAACTATTTTTTAACTTCCCAACAGCGCCAAAACCACCAATGGATGTATCTCCTGCATATGATGGCAAATATGATTCATCACTTCTTGGTTGGACTGTCACAATGGCAGTTGCAGGACTCTCAGAAAAAGATGTACTTGTAGAGTCAGATGGACAGATTCTATATATCAAGGGAGACAATTCAGAAAAGGAAATTCCTGATAAGTTTAAATGTAGCTTTAATCACAAGCTACAAATTGCAAAAGAACTTGATCTAACAAAAACTAAAGTTTCTCTTGATAATGGCCTACTTACAATTTTTATCCCGCTGGCAGAAGATAAAAAGAGTAAAAAGCTTTTACTATTTGGCAATTCCTAAGACTCCTATCTTTTCTTTTCCTTCTTTTAATTCTTTATATCTTCTTGTGATATACTTGTCATGTGGGTGACTATAAACTGGGGCTTTAAAGGAGGAAACAACTTGACTGAAACTGACGACAAGATCGCAATAGCCATTAAGAAGTCACAGCCTGATTGGCCTAAATGGATTGGATTGATTCTTACAATTCTTTCGTTAACCGTGGCAGCTGTCGTGTGGGCAAGTTCAGAACATTCTGATATTAGAGCCTGGACAGCTGATCAAGACTATGTTACTAAACAAGAACTACAAAAATCCTTTGAGAAGCAATACGTTCCAAAAGAAGACTTCTCAAGACTTGATCAGAGTTTATGTGACCAAAAAGAGGATATAAAAGAGATTAAAGATAAAGTAGATAAGATATTTGAAATTATTCACACTAGAAACAATAGGTGATACATGAATGACCCACGCAATGAAACCCTCCTTAAACTAGCAGCTCTTAGAGAGTCCCTAATAGAATTCGCCAAGCCCAAAGTCTTAAGTAAACTTATAGATTTAGCAGAAGCTCTCGGAACCGAACGTAATTCGTTTGTTAAACAGTTTAAATTCTGGTCAGAAAAGAATGGTGAAGATTGTCGCTACGCCGCCATGGCCAAACAATTCTTTTTAAACGATCAGGCCAAAACAGTTGCCAAAGAGATCAATTGGCTCTATCATAGTTGGAGCAAACACTACGAGGAGTAAAACAATATGCTTAAACCGACCAATGAATGGATTCTAACCAAACCCATTAAACAAGAAGAAAAGATTACCGACTCTGGCATCTTACTAGTCACCAAAGAGGAAGAGACAATTAAATATGTTGAGATTCTTTCTTTTGGTCCCGAGGCAAATAAACATTCTCTATTGAAGGCAGGAGACATTGTAATGGTCCCAACTCATACAGGACTAAAGACAGAACACGAAGATACAGAATATGAGTTCGCAAAAGAGAAAAACTTCCTTTGCGTAATGGAAGACATTAAAGAAACACAAGGCAAGGACTAAATGAAAAAGATTAGACTAAGCCCAATTGACTATCCATTAAAAGAAGGAGAGTCTTGGTGGGTCGTACATCCCAATACTTCTAGGTGTGAATTCAAAGTTCCTTCAGGTGCTGTAACAGTATGCACTGATAGCTTCCTAGACTTCACACAGTCCACTGTATATACAATCCTAGGCGATGACCCTCATAATGGCTGGATCACCTTAGGATGCTCTACAGGCGTCATGGAGATGCCATACTATATCTTTGCACGTCATTTTGATGCACAAGCTTTTATTAGAGGTGTTGCAACTCCTGATGAGTTGGATGGAGCAGTTCCGTTTGATTATAGGCCCACGTTGCCTAAAAAAGCGAATCCGCAGTTAAGTTTCGAATATCATGATTTTATAACAGACCACACTGGAGAACCATTAGGATTTGCAACTACCGGAGAAGGGCGCAAATAACCATGGGCGGAGAAGGTTCAGGCAAGCCTAAGGGCGAATTAATGGTATTAGACGGCCATGCACTTATTGATGGCAAACTAGAGAAGTCTAAGTTCTTTGATTTCTTAGGTACAGACTTGTCTGACTATAGCCATACGACAATGACACCCGACCAGGCGTTAAAGTTCAAGAATACTATTGTTAGAATGAAACATGGAGTTTCTGCTGCAATTCCAATGATTTGCGGAGGACAAAAGTGTCCTAACAAACTATGTCCTTTCCATGATAATAAGAACTGGCCTCTTGGAAAACAATGTCTTGTAGAAACAAGAATGGTGCAGTCTCTTACTAAGAGCTATATGGAAGATCTTGCTGTAGACCCAGAGAGTCCAACAGAGATGGTTCTAATCAATAAACTAGTAGAATGTGACCTTATTGATTTTAGGGCCAATCTTGGTTTATCAGGCGGAGCAGATGAAGAAGCTGCAACTCTACTTTCTACATCAGTTGTTGATAATGGTAAAACAATGTCAGAGTCAGTTGCTCTTCATCCATTGCTAGAGGCTAAATCAAGAGCACATAAGGAACGAATGCAGATTCTTGATTCAATGGCCACTACCCGTAGAGAGAAATACAAGAAGGCTGCTGCTCTTAAGAAGTCTGATGATACAGACGCTTCAACCTACCTTGCAGAATTAAAATCTACCTTTGCGGGCGATGTCGCTAGCACTCAACTGTCATCTCTTGATAAAATCAAAGAAGACGCTAAGAAAGTGTCTGAAGATCTTGTTACAGATGCAGATTGGGAAGAATCTGAATAAAGGTAGTGATTATTTTTGAGCAAATTAATAAATCCAGAAGAAAGCCTTCATACATTTCGTGATAAGGGTTATGATGATTGGCTCCGCAATAAACAAATAAAAGAAACTCCAAAGCCTAAATTAAAACAACTTAGCAAAATAGCACCTAAAGTAAAGTCTGGAAATGTATTAAGCTACTCTGCTGCTTTTGTTGGCACTAATATGCTTTTTCCAGGAAGCTTTTGGCAAAATGCTGCTTCTTCTACAGCATGGGAGGCAGCTCGTGTTGGTGCTAAATCAGCAGGGATGAGAGGTTGGAAACAATGGGGTGTTGCAACAGGTGCTTCTGTAGCGACCAATGCTCTTTGGTTTGCTGGCGCAGGAATGACTGGTTCAAATGACGTAGCTGCCAAAGAAGCTATCAACGGAATGCGGTTTTCTGGTTTTGACGATGTGCACAATACTATTGAAGGTCTTTCAGATTCTGGCCTAAAACAACATGTGCGTCATTCCTTAACAGAATTTGGTTCTGGCTGGGACCCAATGAAATCTTTGGCCAAACAAATGTTCAGAAATACAGACGACTCGGTACGTCGATTAAAGGCTAGTTCATCTTTTAGGGAGGCGCTTGCTAGCGGCAAAGAAATAAAACAACTTGGAGAGGGCCTTTATGGTTCTGCTACGTTAATGGAAACACAAATAGGAGGAAATACTTTCCAGTATGTTAAGAAAGATATTAATTCTTCGATTGCTGAGAAGTTTGCTGGTTTTGGTGACGACTTGGCTCCAAGTATTGGCAGAAGACAAGAGGCATTGAAATCAGAATATGCTGCTCTTGGTAAAGTGTCAGACAGAATATCTCCTTCTCCATATATGTTTGACCAAAAGTCTAGTTCTTTGTATATGGAATATATGCCTGGCAAAACACTTAATAGCATGGAAAATGTTCCAGAAAATATAGTTAACAAGATTAAAGCAGAATCCGTTATTGCTGGCCAGCGTGGTGTTTTTAATCCTGATATTCATAGAGGTAATGTACTATACGACGAGGTAACAAATCGTGTTTCGTGGTTAGATTTTGGTCTTGCCAAGACATCAAATAAACCGATTGAGTCTAATCAATTAGGAGTTATGGAATCTGCTATTGCAGATAAAATTAGTACGCCAATTTCCATTCAGCCTTCAGTTGCGTCTGTCTCTCAAGAAAATGATTTCTTTGATGATTGGGGAACTGTTATGTCTGCAAAACAAAGTAGCTATCAATCAAATCAAGCAAGAGCTAAAAGGATGGCTAAGTTCAGACAAGTTAGCACTGACGCTGTAGGAATTGGACATAGAGCTGCACACAATGCTGGGCGTAAGCATTCTGGGTTTAGTTCAACCAAACCAACTAATGGTGTATAATATAACTGTATACAACTTTTTCTTTGATCAAAGGGAGTGAAGATATGAGTCTTTTAGGTAGAACAGCTTGGGGAGCAGCTGCTGGTGGTATTTATGGCGGTTCTGGTGGCGGCGGCTGGATGGGCGCTGCAGGCGGAGCACTTGGCGGTGGTCTTATGGGTGGAGCAGGAGTAAAGATGGCTGGGAATCTTGCGCGTAGACGTGGTGGCATTGCAGGAATGTCTCGTGGTGCTTTAGGAATGGGCATTCGAGGAGCCAAATGGGGAAGAGGTAAACTTACTAACGCAGCAGCTAGATCTCTTGTAGGCGGAACTGGACTTGGCGGAGTTGCTGCTGGATACGGTGCAGATATGGCAAGAGGCGTTGGCATGGGTATGGCTGGCGCTCGTAGTGCTATAGGACGTAATGCTACTGCTGTTAATAAATATGGCGGCATGGCAATGGGCGCAATTGGCACTGCTTCTGCGGCTCATATTGGTTCTTCTGTTCTTTCCTCAAATAGAGGCTATTAATCTATGAAATGGTTTTCCCAAAATCCACATGGGATTAACTCTACTATTCGTCAAGAGTTATCTTGGGACCTGCATCAGTTTGCTAAAAGTTCTTTTCCTTCTGCTATGGCTCGCGGTGGTGGCTTTGCTAGCAGTATGTTTGCGCCAACAACCAGAGAAGCAATAAAGGCTCCATGGAGGAGAAAGGTCGGCTTTGGAAGCCCAGAACATCTTTCTAATCTTCGACGAATGCAAAAAGTAGATCCACACAATCTTAATATTAGGAATGCTATAGCAAAAGCATCAAAAGGCCCAGGAAAGGTAAGTGCTTTACGCTCTGCTGCAAGAGTTGGTGTCGGCGCTGCACTTATTGGACTGCCAGCCGTACTAACGCCAGGTAGTGGACAAGAGAAGGCTAGAGCAGCAACTGGCGGTTTAGTTGGACAGGTTGGTTGGGAAATTGGTTCGCGAGTAGGAATGAGTATTGGCTCTGCGATTCTTCCTGGTGTAGGAACTGCAATAGGAGCTATAGCTGGTGGGCTTATGGGCGCCATTAGTTCTGACGAAGGATTCCAGGCTCTTAGCAGGATTCCAGACAGAATGGTTGAAAGAGAAAGATCTAAAAGAAATCTTAACTGGACAAATGATATGTCTGCATTTCAAACACGCAAAGCATCTACCATGAGACAACAGTCTTTGCAGGCCATGAATAGAGGACAGATGAGTTCTAGGTCTATGCTTGGTAGAGAAGGCGTAATGCTACATCAATAAGCACTGTACAAATATATAATATTTCTATACAATTCTGTCTTAGGTGACAATATGAAAGATGAATTAGCTGACTTAAGAGATCTTAATTTACCATTTGATGTAGATAAGGTCATTCCGCAATGCCATGAATGTGTTCGTGCACAGATTAAAAAGTACGAAAAACATATCTATGAAGGCCAGGCAGTTGGTAAGAACTTTATGGTTCCTTGTACTGGTATTTCAAACGAACTTGTATCTCCAATGGAGAAGGCTACCAAAACTGATACTCAATTAGATATTCTTCGTTCTGTTAGAGATAAGGTTGAATTTGCTAAACAATTTGCTAAATTACCTGGCAATCTTCCGTGGGTAGCCAGATGGTACCAAGAACAAGTTCTTCGCTGTACATCCCGACGTAAGGTTTTACGTATTGGCCGACGAACGGGAAAAACTGATTCTGTGTGTATGGAAATCTTATTTAAGCTTTTTACTAGTACAGATCGTAAGATATTTGTTACTGGCCCTCAAAAAGTTCATGTTGAAGAAATCTTTACTCGTATTCGTGCATTTATTGCTGCTAATCCTATTCTTAAAGATTCTGTTATTAGAGATGTTGCGGCTCCATACTATGAGATTAAACTTCGTAATGGTTCTCGTGCACGTGGGTTTGCTGGTGGCGCCAAAGGTAAGAAAGAAGGTTTGGCAGGTCGTGGACAAGATGCTGATGATATCTATTGCTTCCCAAAAGGAACACTAGTAAATACATCTAAGTTTTCTGTTAAGCCTATTGAAGATCTAACTCTTCAAGATACTGTTTTAGGTGGAGACGAGAAAGGAGTGTACGTAGGAGATATACAAAACCTAGGAATAAGAAAAGGCACTTTGGTCACAGTTCCTACTGCACTAAATACTATCAAATGCACTCCAGATCATCCTTTGTTTAATGGTAAAGAAGACATTGAAGCCAAAGACGCAAGAGAGGTCGTAGTCTCTCTCTATCATAAAGAGTTAACTTTTGGGTATGAAAATGTAATTGCTAGATTGTTAGGATTTATGTATGGAGATGGCTGGATCTCTAGCAATATTGTAGGATGGTCTGGCCAGCCAGAAGATCTGGAACAGGTTCAAATAGACCTAATGTCTCTTGGCGATAAGAAACACAAGATTTCTGCTAGAGAGATGAATAATGTTGATCGAGGAATTTATGGTTTTGGTGCACAGATAAGATCTTCTTATGCCTATAAGTTCTTTAAAGATTTACACCCTGATGGTAAAAAAGTTTTACAACCAATTCGAGTCCCTGGTTTTATTAAACATGGGAAGTCATGTCTAAAAACATCTTTCTTGTCTGGTTTGTTTTCTGCTGAATCTACAGGCGTCAAATATCAAAAGAACAATAGAACGCCAAGAGCATTAGCTTTAAATATGAGAAGCCAACAAAAAGAATGGATCGAGCTTTGGTTCTCTGATATTTGTGCTTTGCTAGATGAAATAGACATAAAATATTCAATTTCTTTTAAACAACTTGCTGACGAAGATCGATGGGTTGGATATCTTTCTATCAATAACTCAAAAGAAAACATTGATTCTTTTGTTGAGAAAATTGGTTTTTGTTATAGTGCAGAGAAAACCAGGCTTGCTAATTCATGGAAGCTATATAGGCACTACGAATCAAATTGGAAATCAGAAAGATGGATAAAAAATCGTTTAATTAGACTTCAGGTTGGAACTTCAAGTAAAATATCTTTAAGTCTTAATATTCCTAAGTCTACGATAAAATATCATAAGAAACTATATGATAAATTATATTCTGAAAGACTATTAACTCCTTATGAGTTGGTTGAAAAATTAACATGGAAAGACGGCTATGTTCTTCTTCCGGTTATCAGAGAGAATGTTAGGTTTTGTAACGAGCCAGTTGATGTTTACAATTTAACATCTGGAGCAGCAAATAGGTTTTTTGCTGGCGGTTTGTTTACTCACAATTGTGAGGAAATGGATTATATCGACGAGACTGCTCTTCGAAGTGGTATCTTGCCGATTCTACACACGTCGCCTCACACATCTCTTGTAGGCTTCTCGACCCCAACAGGATTTAAGACTCCATACTATACATTATGTGAGGAGAACCCGCACTATAAAGAATTCCACTTTACTTATAAAGTTCTTCCTTGGTGGCGTCAGGTTGAGGCTGAGAAAGCACAGTTTACAGAAGAAGACTGGAAACACGAATATTTGGCCGAATGGGGAACTGCAGAAGCTGGTGTTTATAAACCATCTTATATTGATCGATCTCTTGTGGACTATGAATATAAAACTATTCAAAGAAACCCATCATGGAAATACACAATTGGAACTGACTGGAATGAGAAACATGGTACTGAAATTGTTGTATTAGGGTTTAATCCATTTACAAACATGTTCCAGGTAGTGGATTCTTTACATGTTGAGCGTTCTGAGTTTACACAGCTTACAGGCGTATCTAAGCTACTTGAAATGAATCGTAAATGGAAGCCGCATTTTGTATATATTGACGCAGGTAATGGCAGTACCAACTATGAGATTCTTCGTAAAACTGCCTATGAGAACATGAAGAAAGAGGGAGACAGAGATACTGCTAATTTGTTAAGAATATTAAAGAAATACGATGCAGGTGCTTCGATTGAGACTCGTGATCCTGTAAGTGCACAAAGAAAGAAGTCTCCTGCAAAACCATTTATGGTTAATGCCTCTGTACGATTGTTTGAACAAAACTCTATTAGGCTTTCGTCTCATGATCATATTCTTGAAAAACAACTTAGAAGTTATATAATTGAAAGAATTACACCAACTAAAGTTCCTGTTTATGGTCTTGACGATCCTAAGGCACTAGACCATAGGCTTGATGCTTTTAATCTTGCTGTTGTTGCATTTCAGTTAGAGTTTGATAGTTTGCATGTTAGAAATGTTAATACACAGGTTGCGTCTGTTCCAGATCCAAGAACATTAAAAAACCAAGGTTCTCCAGACAAAAATCTATCCAAAGAAAGAGTTTCTACTCCTCAAGAACGAAGACTAGATGGAGGGTTCCAAAAGACTGTTGTTGAAGAACAACTGTTTGCATCTTTGCCAGCAAGAGTGGATAATGGCTTAAATGGTATTCGCACAAATAAACCTGGGTGGGATACTGATGATGAAGATAGACATATTGCAGAGTTTTTGCAGCGCAGGCGAGGTCGCCAAACAATTAGAAGAGACCGACCCTCGCGCTCGAACTTTTAGGAGGCAAAATGGCTCTTGAGGTATATTTTAGAGATTCTGATGGTTTATTGTCTTTGGCTACAACAGGCACAGACTTAACTAATCCAATAACTACTACACATGACGGCAAAGAAGGAGACGAAAGTCCTATTATTCTTTATTTGCGTAACGACGATAGTGCAGTGTGGTATTCAAATATCAAAATTACTCCTGTTGATCTTGTTGATGCAAATCCATATGGAGATGTAGGATATACTGAAACTGGCTGGGGAATTAAACTCAATAAGGGCGGAACAGAACCTACAGAAGCAGAATGGGATAATATTGACTGGGGAGAATATATAGATATGGATGACATTGGCTCTGATGGAGTTGGAGATTCGGCTACATATTTTCCTTTCTGGTATTTCATTTCTTGTCCACCTAATACCAATGCACAAAATAAAACAGATATTGTACTAAAGGTAGAATATACAGAGAACACGGTAATTTAATGAAAGATATCAAAAAGCTTCTAGATCCTAATGATGCAACTTTATTAAATGAAACTGCTGGTGTGTCTTGGGTTCCTGCTGATCCTAGAGAAGTTTTGCTTCCGTATATGTCTGACACTCCAAATAGAGAAGAAAAATCAGACATTGATACTCGAAGAGAAAAAGCAAAAGAAGTAGTAGATGGATATACTAAAGTTATTGAAGAATGCAAAAGGACTGAAGCTCAGATAGAAGAACGTTGCAAAAATGTTACAGTGCCTCTTAATAGGGCGCAGCATCTTACTGTTATGCAAGCTTTGGCGAGGATATTTGGTCTTGGCGAAATAGAAGAAATAACTTTTGAGATGTATAAAGTATGTGTTCGTGAGTTGGCAAAAATATCTAATGACACAGGAGCCCCAACACCATGATGGCATTTGAACCAATTAGTGAAGAAATCTATGATTCGGTAGCAACTTTTATTACATATGCTAAAATATTCCCTTATATTATGACTGATTTTGCAACAAGGGAAGATGCTAAGCAAATGATGAGTAAAACAAACTTGGTGCTAAAAGTAGACCCAGGACAAGTAGTTGCTACTACAGGTAGTCCTACTGCTCAAGCTGGCTCTACTACTTCTCCTGGAACTGGTTTGGCGCTACCTGTTTATGACGGTAGTTTTCCTTCTCCTGGAAGTAAAGTATTAGAACAAGCAATTAAAGCTCAGAAAGAAGCAGGCGGAGCTGCTGTTACAGGACTTACTGAAGTAGTCTCTGCTGCTACGGGTGGATAATGGGATTTACTGATAACAAAAATGATGTTTTGTCGAACGAGAAGAAGGTAGCTGCTTCTTTAGATGGACAAGAAATAAAACTTACGCCTAATCTTAAAAATCCATTTTCTCAACACGACTACGCTCTTGTTATTAATACATTTGAACTTGAGGCTTCTAACTGGGCAGAAGAAGACTATGCTCTCGCTTATCACTACAAAGATGTTTATTCTACAAGAAACTTCTCTGAGCGCGTAAGAGAACAGATGGACTACTACCCTGGAATGCACCAAACTTCCAATGTGCCTGGCGAAGACCCTGCTTATACCAATGCAAAAGAAATGTCTGACGACAGGCAGTCTTTCTGGAACAATGCAATGGATAATCCTGATGCCTTTATGAACGGTCTTCGTTCTAGGCAACAGGACTTTGACTATACTAAGATTTTTGGTTCTGATACATCTGCAAAAACAAAAGCCAAGAATATTGGCAAAATGCTTACTGAGTGTATTCCTTGTTTTGGTCGTATATCGCTTGAAGACTTATTGCCAGATGGAAACTTATTAGAGCTGCATCTTTTAAACATTAGCTTACGTACAGATCTAATTGAGCAGATTGTTAACTTGTTTAAAGATCCAGGAATGAACTTAGATATCTGTGAGCTTTTAAAGCTTTTAGCGTATTTGTGCCCACAAGACTTGCTGGCAATGCTAGCTTTACTTACACAGTATCTTGCCAAGCTTAACTTAGATATAAGATTTAATATCAACTTCATTATTAATCTTGTCGGTGCAATTCTTAGTCCGTTCTTGGATGCTCTTGCTCAGTGGCTAGACAAGCTTGTGCAACTATTGGTAGGTCCTATGCTATGTGTAGTCGATCACATCAATGAAACCATTATTACTGCGCAGAGTATGAAGATTCCTCTTTCTGAAGCAACTGTCTCTATAGATGCAGATATTGGCGTTGCCGCTCCAGGCCATAATAATTTTGCATCATCCTTTAGTACAGGTACTAACGCTGACAGCGTAATGGCTGGTCAAGGAGGCTGGGTTGCAGGAGAAGCAGAAAGATTTGATACTCCTGATAGCGAGAAATATAATCCACAAAGACCTGAATGGCCACAAGAAGAGACAGAGTTAGCAGCAGACGAAATGAAAGAAGCTTGGGTTCCAACTTTGTCAGAGGCAGAAAGAGAAGAAAGAAACCAACAATGGGCAGAACTTAGAGCCAAAGAAGCTAAGAAACGTCGTAAAGTTCCGCCTCCCCTTCGTGCTGGTAGTTCACAAGACGGCACTAGATGGAGCAAAGACGACATTCCTCAGTCTGAAAAATGGTCAAAAGAATTTTCTGCTGGCAATGAGAACCATCCTCCAGAGAAACAAACTCGTCCACAAGAAGCTCGTGAATATTTCGACCCAGAGCCTTTAGTTAGTTCTATTGTACAAATGCGTAATATAATGCAAGGCTCTATTCGTTATGTGCAAGATTGGTTCGATTATGCCACACAGATGGTTTATGATCTTTTGGGAACAGATGCAGGGTGGATGATTAAGAAAACAGGAAATACACAGCTCAAATCAAAAATTATTCAATTGATCATGATGCTTAAGGCTATTCTTGAAGCTGTATCAAAAAATGGTTTAAAGTGTGGCGTTAATAGTAATTTTGATGAAGGACAGCTCAAGTTTATCCTTGAAGATGGTCTTAATAAATTTAGCGATACAAAATTTAAGGTACTTGACGATGGGTCTATTATGGTGATTCCGCCTGGTACAAATATACCTCCAACTGTTAGTGAAGTTTCTGACGCATTTGCTGAAACCAACAAGGGCACTATTGATACTGGCATTGGTAAAATTGCAGATACAGCTAAGACTGATGAAGTTAAGCAAAAAACTACAGAATCAGGTATTATAATCAAGAATTGTCTGCGTGATGTTGCAGCAGATGAATTATCAAAAGCTAGAGATTGGATTGCCGAATACGAGAGGAGAACTGGCGGTAATGGCTAAAACTATATCTAAGAAAGACCAGAACGCTCCTGACACAAAGAATAATGGATTTCGTACTCCTGATAAGAAAAGTATCATTCCTAAGCATCTTCCTCCTCCAACAAAAGTATATACATCAAATATCGGTAGAGGCAGAGCGCCTACTCTTCGCTGGGAGTTTCCAGAATGGGACCTAGTTGAGACTGGCAGAATTATTGATACTGAAGCCTATGTTAGACGAGCATTTAGAGTAAAGAAAAACCTATTCCTTAAAGAAGGTTATGAATTTGTAGGTTCAAATCTTCCTAGAATTCGCTATATCAAAAAACGTTTACAGCAAATGGAACATGCTACTGGTATGCCATTCCCTATATTGATGTCTGAAACAGTAGCTTCTCTTGTTAGAACATCCAATGCTTTTTGGGTTAAGGTTCGTAAGCAAGTTGCTTCTGGCGGCAAGACACGTGTTTCAGCAGATGGCAAAAGATTAGAGCCAGTTGCTGGTTACTTTTTAGTCCCCGCCGAAACAGTACGTTTTAAACGTGACGAGTTTGGTAAGATTGTTAAGTATCAACAAGAGCTACAAGGTAAAGTAGAGAAAGAGTTTCGTCCTGAGGATGTTATTCATTTTTATTTCGACAAACGCCCTGGGTATTCTGTTGGTACTCCTTCTTTAGTTCCTGTTAAAGATGATATTCGTGCTCTACGTCGTATTGAAGAGAATATTGAGCTTCTCGTATATCAACATCTTTTCCCCTTGTTTCACTATAAGGTTGGAACACAAGATGCTCCTGCTGCAGTATTTCCAGATGGCAGTACTGAGATTGATATAGTTAAGACAGAAGTATCTCAAATGCCCTCAGACGGTTGCTGGGTTACTCCTGAGAGACATGAGATTGTTCCTCTACAAGTGTCTTCTGGTCCTGTTGCTGTAGACAAAGTAGTTGAGCATTTTAAACAAAGAATCTTTACTGGCCTTGGCGTGTCATCTGTTGATATGGGCGAAGGCGGAACTGCAAATCGCAGTACTGCACAAACTATGTCTCGTAATCTTATTGACGACACCAAGGCAGACCAAAAAGAGTTTGGTGCTCAGTTTTATGCACTAGTCATCCAAGAACTTTTAATGGAATCTACTTTTCCTGAATCTACACTGTTAGAAGAAGAGAATATGGTTAAATTAAAGTTCAAAGAAATTGACATGGAGTCTCGTCAGGCCAAAGAAAATCATGCTGTTGATATCTTCCTGAAGAATGCTATTACACATGACGAGATGCGTCAAATGATTGGCTTAGAACCATATCAGGGCGATGGATGGCCAACTGCTAACAATAAGAATAAAATGTTTACTTCTGGCGATGGTGATTTTGCTAATACAAACTATGGACTTTTCGAAAGAGACAAAATTATCCTACAATCTATTGATGAGCCTGGCACAGATGAAGCAAAAGCAATGATAAAGGCTAACTCTACCAAGAATGCTTCTGCTGGCGGCAGTGCTGTTTCTAATAAAAACAAACCGTCTAATCAACATGGAAGTCGTTCATCTGCCAAAATAAACAAAGATACTCTGGACTTTATCTATAAGCAAAGCGGACCTTTAGCTGGTATTTATGGTAGCATTAAGAACGATATAGTTAATCAAGTTCGTAGAGATGGCGTGTCCATGTCAAAACTTGAGCTTTCTATTAACATGTCGTTTGCTGAAGCTAGAGATACATTGATTGGCCAAGCCAAACAGGCATATAGGGCTGGGTTAAATGAAACCGGTAGAATGGTTTGGGAAGTGCGACTTGATAAGATTGATGCAAAAATTCATGATCATGTGGAAAAATATGTCAATAAGCTACGTGATAATTTAATTAGTCGTATTAAATCGCACACTACCAAAAGAACAGTGCTTCGTATAGAAGATGCTGTTTTTGTAGGGCTTATTTTTGATGCATTAGAACATAGGACTCGTATGATAGACAACAGTGAAATAATGAGAGCATACAATTATGGATTATCTAGTGGTCATCGCCTAAATGGTTTTGAAGAAATACGTTCTACTAGAAGTGGAAGTCAGCCTTGTGAGATTTGTGACAACCAGTTTTTGAAATACAAATCCACAGATGCTATAATTTATGAAGAATTACCTCCGTTGCATCCACACTGTACGTGTACCATGAGGACAAGCAACTAATTAGTAGGAGTGAAAAGCATGCCAAAAGATATTGCTCTGTTTAGAGATTACTTTAAATTGGTAAAGCCAACAGAAGAAGATGTTTCTAAATGGAAGGATTCTCTTACTGTACAGTCTGATAGTTATTCTCAGGCTGGAGTAAAACAAGGCTTAGATGTTACGTTTGAAGCCACCCATTCCGGTTTTCTTAATGATAATTTAAGATTCTATTTGCCATCACGTATGATGGACGGAACTGCTACGTTTATTAAGCGCAACAAGCCTGCCAAGATCCTAAAACATCACAATACACATGAAGATCCTGTCGGCATTATTACTGCTGCTGAATATATTCCAACTATTCCTGATGGACTAGAGAATAATAGAGACGTACAGATACTAATGGATAGTTCTAATAGTATTGCAAAACAAGTTAGTGCTGCTAAAAGATTTATGAAGTCTGGCATTCCATTCTCAGATGGATGGAGGGGCTTAGGTTATATTAAACTTAGCGGTACAGTTTTAGACAATAAGACTATTGAACAAGTCAGTGATGGTCGTTTTGATGCCGTCTCTACTTCTTTTCGCTCTCCTGGACATGCATATTGTTCTGAGTGCCAGCAAAACTGGGCACAAGATGGATTTTGCGAACATGAACCTGGTAAGGAATATGGAGACGAAGACGAAGAAGTAGTTTGTGCATTGGTGCCTGGAGTTTATAAGTACGACGAAGTTAGCTTTGTAGTTATGGATGGAGATCCTTTAACACAGGTTTCAATTGGGCACCATGACAACAAAAGAGAATTTACAGTTCCTGTTAAAGACTGGAAGAATATGGATGAGAATCCAAAATTTACATTCTCATTTAGAGATTATAAGGAGGATAAAAACATGGCAGATAAAGTAGAAGAAGTAGTTCTTTCTGACGCTGAGAAAGAAATGCTGACTGCCGTTAAGACACTTCGCCCTGAGCTGGACGACGACAAAGCCACTGAATTTGCAAAACAACTTGTTAGCATTAAAGGTGACGATGGAAAATATCCAGACCAAGTAGAAGCTGAACTAAACGACGAAACAGCTTTTTTGTATGCATTAGAAAATCTTGAAGTTACTGACCAAGAAGTAGACCAAGATGCTGCTTATGCTGAATTTGAGAAGGAATTCGATCTAATGAAGGACGAAGGCCTCTTTAATGAAGAACAAGTAACAGACGCAAAGCTTTCAACAGAGAAGAGAAACAAACTGTCTAAGTCTACATTCTGTGGGCCAGATCGTTCATTCCCTGTTCCTGATTGTGCGCATGTAACTGCAGCACAACGTTTAATTGGTCGTTACAAAGGCCCAGGCAACAAAGCAACTATTCTTGCTTGTGTAGCACGTAAGGCTAAAGCTCTTGGCTGTGGCAAAGATGTTGTAGAAACAAAACAAGAAGAAGTTCAGGCTGATAAGCTTGAAGTTCCAACTTGTGATATGATTGCAACATTGGACGATCAAAGTGCCAGAGAATTATTTAACCTTATGGAATCAGCAATGATTACACGCAACTTGAAACTTGATAGACCTTGTGCTAAGTGTGCGGCTTCAGAAGATGAAGCTAACAGCGCAAAGGTAGCTCTTAGTGATGCTGAAAATAAAGTATCAAAACTAGAGAACACACTATCTGTTTTACGTGAAGAATTACGCAATCAAATGTCTGATTATATGGCGCAAGTAGATCGTTATGTAGATCTTGGAGTAGAACTAACAGCTGCAAAGAAAGATCATCTTGCACTGGTAGGAACACTGCGTGGCAAGTATGAAAACGTAGAAAAGGCAATGGATTCGCTAGCCGAAGCAAATCTTTCAGAGCAACAAGCTATCATCATGGAAGACTTCAAAGTTGAAGATGTCATGTCCAAGATGAACGATGGTATGGCAAATACGCCAAATGAAACCATTGAAAATCCAACAGCAAACAAGGATGTTGACAACAATCAGCTTCCTGACGGCCTATCGACACCAGCACTTTCTGCTATAGAAAATATTCGCGATTTTGTAAAAAATGGTAAACTTGCGAAAGCAAAACAACTTTATGGTAAAATGGTAATGTTAAAAGTGCTTGACGAAAAGCTCGTATCATTTGAAAGTCTTTCAGCGAACAATGAAAACGTTACTGCTGAATAGATAAGGGAGGTAACCAACGATGACTATTCCAAGAGGATATGTTGCAGATCACAAATATTGGGACCGTATGGGGCGCATCACGCCAAATATCGAATGGTCCGAATCTCACCGTCCGCACTTCGAGAGCATGCCAGCACCATGGCTTCCCGTTCAGCGACGTGAAATTGAAATTGAATACTACATTGTAGTCTCTTCAGGCAAAGTAGTTGCCGAATCTCGCGAAGGACATGTTGTTCCTGCAGGTTTGCGTAAAGCCTGGAATATAGCTAGTGGCTCTACGGCACTAAGCTATACAGCTACAGACGTAACAGAAGGCGTTATCGACCTTACAACTGGCGTTGCAGTTACTGCAGCAGTTAGTTATACACGTGCCCAGGTAACTGCAGCCTTACGTGAACGTGGTCTGATTCGTCATAGCGAACATGCAATGGACTTTATTTCAAAGCCTATTGGATTTGCTTCTTACAATTATTACAAGGCTGCTGGGTCTGACCATTACAATCCAGCAAACCTATACCAACATAACTTCCGCCCGCAGGCTCTAGTCGCAATTACATGTGACTATGTTTCTACGTTCCCAGTGCTTCCGGCACTAGCAACAACAGAAACAATGGCCAACGACAATACTGGCGGAGCTGCTGGTGCTCTTGAAGACTTCTTCGACGGCACGACAACTCCTCGTGTTGCTGGCTGGTTCACTTCTGAGCAAATTGCTGAAGTTACTCGTTATAGTAGCGACGTTGCTTCTGGCGATGACATTGTGGGCTATATGTTTGTGAACTATCCAGTAGCTCACATTACAGAAGACAGCCCATTTACAGCATCTGTTGCTGGCCTGACACGTGAAGTAAGTTCAATTGATCTTATTAGTTCAGCTGGCGATTACTTTGTGGATTACGAAGTTGGAATGTTGTTCTTGTACGAAGCTGGCGGAAACGCTATTCCTTCTCCATGGACAACAGCTGCCACACTGACATACTACCACTATGCAACTACAGGAACAGCCACCAATACTGTTAGTACATATGCATGTGCAACAGGAAACTTGGAATATGGCGACATGCTGACATACGATAGCAACAGTAACCTTATTAAGGCTACTCTTGATATTGGTACTGGTGAAGGCTACGACTCTTCTGGTGATCCATTTGCTGCTGACCCAGAATACGATTCAGAAACAACTAATTCTGTTGTTTCAACCCAGCTCGAACAAACAATTGACAACCACATCTTCGGTGTTGTAGGTCAAATTATTGGTACGACAGTATTTGGAGAGGGCCGTCACTCTAAAGACTATCTTGATAGAGTACATACAGCTTACACTGGACAAACTGCAGCTAACATGCAGACTTCAGGAAGCGCAACTGGTGGACGAACGGATCAGCTAACATATGCTAATGCAGCTGAGAAAATGATCATCGTTAACTTGATCTTCCGCTAATGCCGAAGAAGGAGGATAATTAAAATGGGTAGAAAAAACATCGACTTCAACAAAGCCTTCGGTGACAGCTATGAGCTATTCCGTGACACATGGAAGAACAACGGGTTCAATGATGCGACACAAACGCAACTTGAGTTCTCCGATATCATGGCTACACCAAATGCATCCTATTGGATGCCTAAGGTAATTGAAGAAATTATTCGTGAGCCTGTCGAGCCTATGTTGATTGTTGCGAGTTTGCTAGACCGCATTCAATATACGCCAGCAGCTCGTATTACATTCCCAGCTATTGGTGCTTTGGTAGCCTACGACCTTGGTGAAGGTCAGTCATACCCTGAGCAGCAACTGAACGTGGCACCTGGTTCCATCACTATCAACGTGGGGAAAACTGGTGTTGCCTTCAAGATTACTGAAGAGATGCGCAAGTATTCTCAGTTTGACGTAATCAATATGCACATCCGTGCAGCTCGTAGAGCACTGGACCGTCATAAAGAGCAAAAGGGTATGAATTATATTACTTCTATGGGCGTAACGTTGTTTGACAATATTACACCAGGGAATTCAATGTATGGAACATGCACAGGACGCTCTATCACAGGTGCCGGAAACGGTTCTTGTCGTATGGAAGACCTCCTGAAAGCATATGCACATATTATGATGCAGGGATATACTCCTGACACCATTCTGATGCATCCTCTTACATGGTCGATGTGGATGGCCGATCCTCTGCTACAGACTATCGTTAAGAACACTGGCAATGGCCAATGGTTCCAGCCACACAATATGCCAAAATCAGGACAGCCATGGGCCAATTCTTCACAGAACAAAATGGGTCTTCCTGGTGGATATGGACAGTTTACTCCTACTGGCAATGCTGGTTCCGAGACTCCGTCCACAACATCTGAAATTGATCAGAATCTTACTTCTGCTCCAGTTATTCCGGGTTACTTTCCACATCCACTACGTGTGCTAGTTTCCCCGTTCGTGCCATTTAATGTGCACAATAACACATGCGACATCATGATCTTCGATAGCCAAAACCTTGGTGCACTGGTTGTTGATGAGGATGTAAGCATGGACCAGTGGGAAGACATGTCTACTGACATCACGAAAGTGAAACTAAAAGAACGTTATGCATTTGCAGTCTATGAAGATGGATTGGCAGTCGGCGTTCTGAAGAGCGTACCAGTAGTAGCTAACGAGATCGCACTTCCAGTAAGTGCAACGATTTCAGCAGCTGGATCGCTGGATGAGCTTGACAATACAACAGCCATCACTGGCCTGTAAGTCGTAGCGTCGAAATGACGTAGCAATCGGAAGGGAGAAGGAGCGGTCGGTTTCCTTCTCCCTTTCTTGTTTTTAACCAAGGAGTAAAGCAAATGAGGCTTGTTAAGATTAGACTAGCAGATTGCCCATTTTGGTTTTTAGGGAAAACCGTAAACTTAACTAAGAATAAACCAGTAAGTGATTTTATCAATATAGATAGTTTGTCAGACGAGAACAAAAAAATTATCAACCATTCTGCAAGCAGAGGCGAAATTAGAATCTTTGATCCTGACAACAATAAGCTAAAAAACCTTGATAGTGCAATTCTTATTAGTGGTGAGTTCTCTGTAGACATAGAAGACATTAAGTACGACGAGTCCGACACGATTCCCGAGGTGTTTTCTATGACAGTTGAAGATGATGCTCCAGACGAAGATGAAGTTCAAGTTCCAGACGAAAATGATTATGAAAATGCAGAGTTGCTTTTAAGCAAGAATGGCAATACAGTTAAAAAGACAATCAAGCAATTACCAACAACAGAAGAAGGTTTGATGCTTTTGCATGCTTGTTTAGAGACTGAGAAGTCAGACAGAAATCGTGCAGGTATTATTAGTACAATTGAACAACGAATCATGGAGTTTTAAAATGGACAAGATTAAGTTATTGCCGCCAGAGAAAGAACATCAAGTTAAATTAAACGTTCCCTCTATAGCTATAGTAAAAGATAAAGGAGAAGACAAAGAAATAAAAGTAACAGAAGATTTTATTTGCAATTTACGCGCATTGGCTAAACGCCAAAAAGCAGAGTCTTCTGCTGAAGAATTTGCACAGATACTCGGCAATGACGGTAATGATATTCCTAAGCCAACAGCCGAAGATGCCCAGATTCTTAGAATCGCGGAAGAACTCGAAATCGAAGAGGAGTAGTGTAAAATATGGCTACAGTCCCAAGTATAGTTGATGTCTATCCTGCAAATAGTGCTGTTGGTATTCCAATTGGCGATCAAATCACTGTAACATTTGACCAGGAAATGGATGAAGATTCTATCAATACTGGCACATTTGTTTTAACAGGACCAGATCAGGGTGTGTTCTTTGGTGGAGAAATGAATCCATTTGAAGAACCTGGCCTTAATGCTTCTGATATTTTAGACTCTCCGTACTTTGGTGGCTTTATAAAATGCACGGTCTCATTTTCAAGAGTAGATGCATCGGGCTCTCCAGTTGCTGATACCGAAGTAGATTACGCTGGTGCTGGCAATCTGTGGTACACAGTGGCAACACTTACGCCTCAAGCTCCTCTTGCTTCTAATAAAGAATATTCTGCTCTTGTTGCAGGCGATGAAGATACAACAAATGCATTTGATAGTGGAGTACGCACCAGAACAGTATTTGATCCAGAACCTGTTACTGTAACTGGCACTGGTGTTATATATGCTGGCGGAGGCTTTACAGCGACTACACAAAAAACATATGTTGTTGAGATCACTGCTGGTGGACAAACTGGTAATGCCACTTATCAATGGTGGGAAGAATCTGACCCGTTAACAATATATAATGGAATTACAGTAACAGGACGTAGAGAACTTGAAAATGGCCTCTATCTCACATGTGATCCTGATGGTACTTTCGTGTCTGGTGACAGATGGACAATAGTCTGTATTCCATTCTACGCTCTGCCAAACACATACAAGTGGACCTTCCATACAGGCAGCGGCTCTGTTCTAACTCCTCCTTCTACCTCTAGTGCAAGTGGCATCGCTACACTTGGCACTACGACTTCTGGCTCAACTTCTACTTCTTCTTTTAGTGTTGTCTCTGTTGATCCTACAGGTGGAGAATACGGTGTTACTATTTCTACTGATCCGTATGCAGGTGAACGTATTGAATTTACACTCACAGACACTAATCCTACCGATGCGACAACTCTTGTAGATGCAGTTCATGTTCGTAGTGAGCCTGCCACTGGAGTAGATGATTCTTTGGGTATTTCTTATACTGGAGATCTAGACTTTACAGTTTCTCTTGTTGGTACTAATGTAATTAGAGTTGATTTAGATCCTGCTCAGCTTTATCAAAACAATATTGTAATCATAACTCTTGATGCAACTATTGCTGATGATGAAGGTAATACATTAGACGAAGAATATATTACCTATTTTGCTACCTCTTATACTCCTATCTATACTAGTTTAAGAAGAATCAGGCTTGACTTGAGTTCTCTTATTTCTTCTGTTCAAGATGAAACAATCATGCTAGCTATCCTAGAAGCTTCCCTTATGGTAGATGCAATTACATTTGTAGCAACTACTGACAATGCTACATTTAGAAACATGGCTCGCCGTGAATACACTACATGTTTAGCAGAGCTTATTCTTGTAAATAGTCTTTCTGTTGACGGCAGCACGTCTGACAAGATGACTAAGCGCTTAGGTGATTTGTCTATCTCTAGAGATGGTGTTGGCGAAGGTCTTTCAGAGACTAAAGCAAAATTACAAGATTGTATTGAATACTGGAAGATTGTCATACAAACAGGTGGAGAAATTGCACCTGACACTTCTGTTAAGCCTGGTTCTACAGTTAAAGGTGCCGACGCAGATGATGCAATTGCAGTTGGAAGACAATGGGAAGCAACTTCAGGTCTTGGATATTATCGTCCATCTACTAATACTTCTGTAAGAGGGAGTAGTAGTAGGCGTGCACTTAAGACATGGAGAACAAAGAACTCCTGGAGGACTGATGATTAATGGCTGGTACAAATCCATATACAAATCTTTATCCGACAGGGTCTTCTGGCAAAGAACTTGATTTGCGAACAGAGATGTATCGTACACTATATGGTGCAGTTGATGAAGTAGCGAAAGGTCGCGAAGGTCTTTTAAGGCGTATGAGAAGAGACGATAATGGAGACCTTCTTCGCTGTCCTTGTAGAGATCAAGTTACTGATGAATCAGACCAAGATTATTATTGCAGATACTGTTTAGGCATGGGGTACTTTTGGGATGAGGTCAAAATAGTGTATTATAGAAATGATGATTCTTTTCGTAAGCGTGAAGGAAAGAATCAAGAATTTGAAGGAGACGACTTCTTTCTTGAGTATGATGTAGTTATTGCTCCAGAAGATTACATAGTTACTGTTGAATTAGGAGTAGATGGTAGTCCTTCAACTCCAGTAACACGTAGCAAGTTCTTTAAAATTTTAGCTGCAGACCCTTTTAGGTCAGATAATGGTAGAATAGAGTTCTGGAGAATTCGTGCAATAGAAGAACGTAAATGGAGTACGTGGTATGGCATCAAGAATAGACAACATAACTAATATACCGTCAGTTGAAGCTTCGAGCACGCGTGTTCGCTACAATGAGACGGAAATTAATGCCGTTGTTGCTAACTATCTTGAAAGTTATGACAGAGGAAAAAGAACTCCTGCTTCTGGTGCAGAATTACAAGACTTTTTCGAAATGATACAGACAGTAATTAGTTCGAAACAGAATCAAGAAGGAGTACCAGCAGACAAACAAATTCTGGTTGTTGAAGATGATCCTCCAGAGTCTGTAGATACTGAGGCAATAACCTTCTATTTGAAAACTAGAGTACCTGGTCGTATTGATCAAGGTCCTTCTGGAGCAGGAAAAGTTAAAGAGGTAGTTCCTCATCAAAGATCAATTATTGATCATCCTGAAGCGCCAGGACAAAAACTTGTCACAGTTGGCAGGTTTTATGATAATTGGATTACCTTCAACATATACGCTCGTACAAATAAGGTCGCTAGAGAAAGACTCTTATGGTTTGAGCATGTAATGGACATTTATAACTGGTATTTTCGTTTATATGGTTTTCGTGTAGTTGAAGAAGGCGTTGGTAGTAGAGAAAGAGCAATGATAGACGAACTTACAGTAACAAAATACCCTATCACCTATATGGTGAGAACAGATGATACGTTCTACTTTAGTACGCAAGAACTAAAAGATATTCTTATTAAACTGGAACTATCAAGCAATTAGGAGGGTTCGCAAATGACGTATTCAAATCTTCCAGGTGTAAAATTTTCCAAGAACGATGGAAACTTAGCGCCTTCAGCAGCATCAAGAGCACCACGTGTTCTGGTAGTTGGTACGGCCGGTAAAGGACAAGGAGACGAGATTTATCTTGTTCCAACAAGTTCTGCAGCCAAAGGTGAATTTGGTAACGACGGAACATTAATTCGTGGAATGTGGGAAGCACTAAAAACTGGAGCAGAAGAAATTACGCTCTATAGAATTGGTTCAACATCTGCAGTTCTAGATCATGTTGGCGATGCATTAGGCACAGATGGTTTTAGAATTGAAACAGTAGAACAAGATGCAGACGCAGGAGAAGATTATTCTGTATTCTACACTGACAGTACAGGCAGATTGATTGTCTATCGTACTAGTGATGGTCTTGTTGTGTATGACAACGACAGCACTAGTCCAATTGACTTACTTGAAGTCGTAGTTAGTGGTCATCGTGCAGCTGCTGGTGGAGCCGACATTGGTACGGCTTCTGCGGCAGTCAACCTAGAAGATGTAGATGCTTCTACATACCCAGGAACATCTTTTACTGCTGGCACAGATGGACTAAGTCTGTCACGTATGGAAATGTACCAAGAGCTATATGTTGCATATAAAAACCTAATGGCTGAAGACTTTGATGTAATCGTGCCTATGGATGTTTATTTAGATGATAATAATGTAGCTGCACAGGGTAACTTTAAAGGAGCAGTGACTCCTGTAATTCCTGCCGGACAAACATATCCAACAGCCGGTGCATATTCTCCAACTGTTGATGTTGACTCTTTAGGTAAAGTTTATGTAGAAGAGTATCAAGGAGAATATTATTTCTGGTGGGATATTAATGGTGACGGTGTTGCAGATGTAGTTCCTACTCCAGCAGTTGGTTCTTCAAGTACAACTACAAAAATTGATGGCACAACTTTGACAACTGCTGATTTCCATGAGGTTAACTTTGGATATCAACTAGGTCGCTTCTTGTATGATTACAGTGAAGAAATTGTTGATGCTTCTGGTGTTATTGGTGTTCTTCCTCCAGAGAGCAATTCTTTAAGAGACAAGGCTCGTTGGCTAGGAGAAGACCCAACATGGACACTAAATACTAGCACAGGCGTATATTCTATTGCTTCTTCAGGAGACAATGGTACTGGCTTGCTTGGTAACAAGTTTATGGTCGGTCGCAGTGATCATAGAAGTGGTGTTTATGGCGGTGGATTCATTCTTACTGATACCGAATTTATGGATGGTACAGAACAACTAGATGACAATGATGTTGCTATTGATCTTGGTAAATACTTTTCTATAGTTGCTGAAACTGGTTTCCTTCGTAATAACTGGTACCCAGCAGGATACCGTGCAACATGGGCAGCTTCTTACGCTGGATTCTATGTTGGCATGCCGCCAGCATCAGCTCCAACAAACAAGTCTGTTTCTGGTGCATCTATTATTTACAAGATGAGCCTTGGTGCTTATGACAGCTTAACAGGAGCAGGATATGTTTCTCTACGTACACGTCCAGGTGGCGGAGTGGTAGTAACTGATTCTCCTATGGCAACTTTGCCAAGCTCTGACTGGAGACGTTTGTCTACAGTACGTATTGTTAAAGCAATTATAGACGGTGTTCGAGCAGGACTTGATAAGTTTATTGGAGAAGGTACCGGAGCTTCTGTGCGTGCAAGTATGGAAACTGTAGTAGAAGGAGTTCTTCTGCAAGGGAAGAAAGATGGATACCTGCAAAATTACAAAGACTTTAGTGTAATTCAAACACCTCAACAAGAAGTGTTGGGCGTAGTGGAAGTCAACCTGACGTTGATTCCAGCGTTCGAGATCCGTCAGATCAATGTGACAGTGTCACTAAGCAAGTCTGGCTAATTTAAGGGAGGAATGATAGGCAATGGCACTACAATCCGCATTCACAAGAGGCTATAATAGTTTCAGTGGAGTAGACATTAAGGCTGTTATCGGTGCTAATGTTATCGGTAGCATTCAAGGTATTTCATACCAAGTGTCTCGTGAGAAAGCACCTATTTATACAATGGGTAGCGCAGACCCAAGAGCATTTGCACGTGGCAAACGAGCGATTGCAGGCTCTTTGGTCTTTATTCAATTCGATCATGAACCACTAATGTTCGAACTTGCAAATCCCGATAAGAAAGAAGAAAGTAGACGTCTTTATTTCTTGTCCGATATTGATGATTTACGTCCTAACTATGAAGCAGGAGAAACAGTATCTGTTGCGACATCTAGTGTTAGTCCAGTAGATCCAACAGGAAGCGCAAACGTTCCTGGTGCAAATATTGGACAGCAAGAAAGTAATATTACATCTGCTGGCTCAGATCAGCAAAAAGCTTTGCCATGGTACGCAGACCAAATTCCTCCATTTGATGTTGTTCTTGCAGCAGCAAATGAATATGGAGCACTCTCCATTATGAAAATTCTTGGTTGCGAACTAATGAACTCTGGTTACGGTGTGTCTATTGATGATATCGTATCAGAGCACAGTTACACTTATATTGCTCATGGTCTATTGCCATGGGTAAGTCAAGGTGTCCATCAAGATATGTTGAGCTAGTTTGTTAATTGTCTATTAAGCAGGGTTAGGGAATAATCCTTAACCCTGTCTTCCCTCCTCTCTTCTAAGGAGAACTTGTCTATGGCCAATCTCGGTACAAAAGCTGGAACAGTTATGAAAGCAAGTCAGGCTATGCAAGTTGCCGGTAGTTCTGGTAACGAAGGTATTTCCTCACAAGTGTCTGACTATCTTGGATTTGGCAGTTACTCTGGTGCAGACTGTAAAGTGATTGTTCATTTTCCAAGAGACACAACGCTTGATAAAGTTGTTTATGAAGATAAGATCAAGTATGAGTATGAACTATCAAAACTAGACAACCAAATCGCAACTGCTATCTCTGATGGCACTGTTCCTAATCGGGTCATCCAGCTTACAGAACAAAGAGATGCTCTTCTTGGTGAGCTAGAACTTGTTGACAGTTATTCTAGTGATATTAAAAATATGCCAACATCAAAAGTTATTGCCGAACTACAAACAATTTCGTATAGTGTTTTCCGTGAAAAGTCACCAGTTAGAACATTAGGTTCTGTGTATCCAAGAGCATATGTTCGTGGCCCTAGAACAATTGGTGGCTCTATGGTCTTTACTGTATTCCATGAGCATGTATTGCATGAAATACTTAATTTAAATCTTAAATTTTACAATACAGGTACTAGTGACCATGACAAATATACCTATACAACTAATTTGCCAGACCAGCTTCCTCCCTTAGATATTAGTCTCGTCTTTGCAAATGAGTATGGTGCATTGTCACATATGGGCCTATATGGCGTAGAGTTTGTACAAGAAGGATCTACTTTTTCTATTGAAGACATCTTCTCTGAGAACGTGGTACAGTATGTAGCAAGGGATATGGACCCAATGACTTTGGTCGACAAACGTCAGGTAGACGGCCAAGGCATTAAAGAGGAATGGACCTCTACTGCTTCTTCTTTATTAAGAGAGCAACAATACAGAAATAACCATTTGCTTAGAAGGAACCAATTTGTCTAATGGCACTTAGAGATAACCAAGGAAACTTTTTGCATCCACACGGAATCGGTTCATTTGCATATGAATACGACTGGTTCTCTGGTTCGCAAATTGGAGTCATGATTGGTGATGTTTTAATTGATAGTGCTGTTGCTCTTAGTTTTAATGTCGAACAAACAAAAACTCCAATCTACGGATATGCAAATCAATATTATACTTTTGTTGCTGATGGCCATGTTATTGTACAAGGTACTTTAACTGTAGCTTTTAAAGAAGCAGGATATCTCTTGTGGCCAATGCAAAGGTTTCAAGAAAAGGCTGGAATTGTTAACTCAATAACTGCAGCAGGAAACGATGAAGCCTTGTCGTTATTCCGATCCCAGTTATCTAGCTCTCCTAGATATTCTGTTGATTCTCAGGGCAAAATAATAAACTCGTACAATCCACAAGAATCTGGCTACAGTCTAGCTGCTGCATCTAAAGCTGCCAGAAGAAAACAAGTGATGGAAGCAAATGTAGAACAGATGCTTGGATGGGAAGAGACAGCAAACCAGAATAGACAGAACAGACAGTACAATCAATTCTGGAGAGAACTTGGGGCTCTTCCTGATAATGCATTTGAAGACTGGGCAGAAGTATTTGAAGATGCTATTTGGTATGGATCTGATATTAGCAATCCTACAGTAAGAGATAAATTGTTTTCTAAAAATATTGATAAGAAAACTCAAATTACAAATGAAAATGTATTACGACATAGACGTGTAGATCAGTATCCACAAATTGACATGTGGATTGTTTATGGAGATATGTCACATCACCCCGCTAATCATACGGTCAAGAAAATTCTTGATCTTTCATTCACAGGGCAATCTCAAAGCATTGAGATTTCAGGTCAGCCCGTCTACGAGCAATATAATTTTATCGCAAGAAACCTCGTATAACCAAGGAGTTTTAAAATGGGAAAGAAGCTGCCTCTTAAACCGCAGATCGCTGCGAAATATGGAGAAGACCTTGCTATTGCAGAAAGCATGTCAAATAAAGGTTGGAATCCAAAAACAAAAGAACTAGACGAAAGCATTTATGGTCCTAAAAATGTTGTGTTTAATCCTCTTGAAGAAATGCAAGATTTAGTAGACAATAATATTACAGATGATAGCTTTTTAATTGCTAGCCAGAAGGAGTTTGAACAAATGAAGTCTCCAAATATGATTAATGACGCTCTGGACGCTGTACAGGCGGAAGATCCTAGCTTTCCTATGCCAGAGCCCCAACCTATTCCAAGTCCAGTTACAGCCCCTCCTGTGCCTTCTCAGGAAGAGTCAGCTGAAGAGCCTGAAGAAGAAGGACCTGAAGTTCCTGAAGATCCAGAAGCTAGACTTGAATGGGTTGCACAGATGCTTGCCGAAATGAATATTGGTGCGCCATCTGCTGAAATTCTAAAGCAATGGAAAAATATCCATGGCAATGTTTTTATTCTACAGATTGATGATCATGTATTTATTTACAGGTACTTGAAGCGTCAAGAATGGGCACAGTTACAAGCTAATGAAGCATTTCATAAGCTACGTGTTGATCAACAAGAAGACCATATGGCAGAGAAATGTACCTTGTGGCCAAAATTCAACCCCCACACCAAAGGTGGATTGCCAGCTGGCGCAGCTTCTATGTTGGCAGAACAAGTACGCATTCAGTCTATGTTCCTAGATCCAATGCAAGTAGCAAACATTACGATTAAACTGTAATGGGCTTTGTAACCGCACTAGAAGCAATTCGAAAAGTAGATAATGATATCTATGTTGTATCGTTTCCAGATGACACAGAGGTTATCTTTAAACTACCTTCGTTTAAAAAGGCTTCACAATACGCTCAAGTTCTCAATGCTGCTGAAGGCAATGGCAGTTTAGAAACTATTGTCTTTAATCATATTTTTGAAGAATGTGTACTTGATGAGTATTTGGCGGTTCATGATCAAAATCTTAAAGCTGGTATTCCAGAAACTATTGCTAAAACAATTCTTTATCTTTCTGGTACAAATGAAAACTTTAAAGAATACACAGAAGAACTGTGGGGTATATTCAGGTCTCAATCTCATAGTGTCATTTCAATGATGCGTAGAACTATTTGTCAGGTATTTTCTGCCTATAAAATATCTGATGTAAATAACATGACGTTTCAAGAAATAGTTCAGGTTTATATTGATGCTGAGACAGTACTACTTGAACAGGGTATAATAACAGAAGGTATCAAATTCGTTGAACCTAAAGAAGAAAAACCTTTCAGTGTTGAGGGTGCTATTTCTGACGACATGAGAGAATACGAACGTTTTGATTCTCCTGATGCTGGCGCTTCAACAAGACTTACTGACGACCCTGCCTACAAAGCTCAAATGGAAGAGTTTAGGGTCAAACAGAAATTGCGTGCACGCCAAGGAGGCTAAACGTTTTGATTAATCCTAACCTCGCATATGGCCCTCAACCAAGTATGCCTGGTCAGGGTTATTCTGAAAACCAAGGCAATCTACTCGGTCTTTCACTCGGTACAGCAGGTGCAATAGGTGCAGGGTTTATTCCAACTGCGAACGGACGCATATGGGATAAATATCTTTCTGGTATTCGTGCAATTGAAGCTGGATCTCCTGGTGGTGTTCTGCGTACATTTCGTATGTCAGAATTTCTTTCTCCTTTGGCAAGCTGGGGTACTGTTGCTACTTCTGCTCAAGATATTGCTCATGGCAAATACGGTAAGTTTATAGAGTCGTCATTTGGCCAATCTGGTTCATACAACTTACATAGAACAGGACAGGTTTTTGGAGAGGTTCGTGATGCTTCTGGCAAGATTCTTGGTATGGGTTTACAAATTGAATCCGGTACCCAAAAGGGTGCAGCAATTGTAGACTTTGCAGCTCGTGCAGAAGGAATCCAACTTGGTAAGTTTGAATCTTTAAACGATGCAATTCTTCGTAACAAGTGGCAAACATCAAAGTCACCTTTGCCATATCAAGACTGGCTTAAAACTATCGAGCCGCACCTACGTCGTCAAAGAATGATTGTCGGCTCTAAGATTAGAGAAAAGATACGCATTGCAGGACAAGATATAAACTTGTCTGAGTCGATGGCCAAAAATGTTGCTAAGGCAGAAACGCTGGGTAAATTGCTTCGTGCTAAAGCAGCATCAACGGCCAGTCGTCTTAATATTCTTTTGAGAGCCCCTGTAGAGCTTCCTGGTATCAAAAACATTGCGGAGAAGATTCCTGGAATGAGAACCTTGGCCGTTAAGCCTGGGAGTAGTTTAGAACTGTTACAAAGGTATGCTGTAAAAGGTATGCTTGTTGGCGCTGCATGGAAAGGTTTAGAGTATACAGACTATCTTCGTTCTGAAGGAAGTCCTTGGGCAGGAGTCTTAGCAACAGTTGGTGGAGCAGGAACAGGAGCATTATTGGCACGTCAGCCTGGAATGAAGTTTTCTAAGGCAGGAATGATAGCCGGTGCAGCTGTTGGTTTAGCTACTTCTTTGTCTCCTAGGTTTGACGAAGGTTTGTTTTATGGTGCTGCTTCTATTGGAGCAGATGCTAGTGTTGCTAAAGCTCAACTTTCTCAGTCAATGGGCTTCACAGACACTATCAGAGAACAAGAGCAAATAACTCCTGGTTTTATGGACGTTAAGACTGCTTTGGGGTTTGGTGGTACTGGTGCTCTTATAGCTGGTCTTGGTAGCTATGCTTATTTTATGGGAGAGTCTGTCAAAGAGAAAATTGGAACAAAAACTCCCCTGTATGCAACTTTTGAATCTGTTAGAGAAAGAAGCGCATCTCGTTTATCTGACAAGATATGGAAGTCTAAGATTGGTAAAGAAATTGGTAAACTTCCTGGTGGCCGAGCATTAACCAAAATCAAAAGCCCCATGGCTTTAGGGCTCCTTGGTGGCATAACTGCATGGGCAGGAATTGCTGGTAGTCTTGGTTTGTTGTCTGGTAATCCAATGGCTCCTGTTGCTGGTATATTAGGAAGCGAAGAGACTCCTGAAGAATTACAAGATATATATTCTGGACGTAAAGAGGTAGCGATACGCAAAGGTAGATGGTGGGAATTCGGAAGAAGCACTGCTTTTGAAGGCGGCCGTGTAGATTATTACAGACCTCATATGTTAGCTAGACTAAAAAGTAGAGCCTATCAAAAAGGCATGTATGGAACAGAAGAAGAGAAATGGGAATATGACCCATTGCTCAACCCTATGAAGGCACTGTTTGGTTCTGATGACTGGAAGTATCATTACGAGAAGAAGTATCAATATGAACGTCCAGCTCCTACCACTGGTACATATGGCGAAGAGATTCCATTTATTGGACCTTTAGTTGCTTCTACTTTTGGCAAATTGTTTAAACCTCGTAAGTTAGTTCGTGAAGAAGAATGGAACCTTGGTGGCGGAATGTATGTTCATCATCCTGATATAAGAGGAGAAACAGAGCCATCATATGCACTAGGTGGATTAGGACCTGGTGCTCCAGTTGCTAAAGAAGATGCTTCTCAGCTACTAAACGAACTAAACTATAAGCGTCGTGAAGCTGTAGGTCTTATGGGTTTTGTTGAGGGTGCTCTTACTAAAGCTGCTATTGGCAGAGAAGAGTTTCTACAGAACAAACAAACTCTTGGGGCAATGGGCAAAGAGACAGGCTCAGAATATTGGCTATGGAAACATATGAATCTTGGTGGTGGAGCAGGAACTACTGAAGCTGTTAGGCGTTTTCTTCCTCGTACCAGAAGTTATCTTGACGAATATAACCCTTTAAGAAATGCTATGCCATCATGGATGCCTGAAGATTATTTCTTAGATTTACGTACTGGCAATCCATTTCAAAAGGTTCCAGAAGCAGAACTTAGGCTCCCAGGAGAAGGATATGCTGCTTTGCATCCAGAAGTATCTGGTCTTAGTGCAGAGGAATATCCTCTTGCTCACAAGGTAAAAATCCTTGGTGACGTTGCTATGTGGAGTAGTGAATATCGTATTGCTTTGGCACATGCTAAACGCAATATGAATAATATGACACAACAAGAAGTAGCCATGGTTCAAGAGACTGAGAAACAGGTAAAGGAAAGAAAGAAACGTAGAGGCTTTCAGGATTACGTTTTCTCTGGCAATCAGCTTGAGTCTTACGATGCAACTGTAACTGGAGTTATTAGTCCTAAAAGAATTATGACAAAAGAATTTGGCGAGATGGCTGTTGATGTCCAGGGTATTGGTGCAATCAAAGACACTGCTGCTGCGTTGCAGTTTGCACAAGAAACACTTATTGGCAAAACAGTTGAGCTTAAAACTCCTACTCTTGAGTCTCGTAGAATCAGAATGAGTTCGACAGGCCCTGTAATGAAAGCTGTCCCTGTTGTTGGTGGAGTGGACTTTGGTCAGTTATTAGCTGAAGAAGGCTTGGCAACACAAAAAGATTTAGAAGATGAATTTAAACAAGTAAGATTTAGTGACAATGAACAGCTTGCTGGTAAATTGTCCGAATATGTTCTGCATGGCATTGAGTCTCCTATTGAATACCTAACTCCTATGGCTCCTGTGTCTAAGCTAATACGCCAGCGTTCTGCAATTGAAGAATATGTTGCATCAGAAGCAATAGGAACTAGTTCTTCTTTTTGGGACAAGCCTATTCAAAACTTCTTAAAGCCAGCTCTTAATATAGCCGCCTACAAAGCAGGATCTACTGATATACCAGATGAGATACAAGAACGTCGAGACATTCAAGAACATTTCGATATGCTTAAGTGGGTCAAAGCTTCTCGTAACGAAGCTAAAGCTCGTCAGATGGGAGATCTGTCTGCTGCTGCTAGATACCGAAGCACTAAAGAAAAAACTTTATTCGGCATGGATGTATTTAAAAGTCCTGTCAATATAATGAGGGCACTGCCTCGCAGAGAAAGAGATTTCTTTGGAGAATTCTCTGATGCTAAAACAGAAGAAGAACGAGCACAAATTCTTCAATTGATTCCTGAGAACGAGAAGAGAGTCTATCTGTCTCAATGGATGAGACAAGAAGAAAGTGCTGCATATGCTAAACGTTCAGCTAAAGTAGATACAAATCAAGATGATAAGGTCATTGCCACAGCGGCGCTCATGCGAAGAAGTGAAGGGTTTTCATATACTCCAGACCAAGAAGAACAATGGCAAAATGAAACTAGTGGTCAAGTAGAATTTGATGATTGGCTTCGAGAACAAAAAGCTGCTGAGTATTTTGGTAGCCATTCGTTACCAGGAGCAGACTGGCTGGGCTGGTGTCTGCCTGCAAACCAAGAAGTTTTAATATCAGACTATACTTTTTCACATGCTTGTGATATAAAACCAGGAGATAAAGTGGTTACTTTACAAGGAGAAAACATTGTGAAAGAAGTATTCAAGAGAGAAATTAAAGAAGCAATTAGGACTCTAACAGTTTGTCATAATAGTGTTTATTGTATGAGTGCAACTAATAATCATTTAGTTCTAGGCATTGAAACAAAACCATGTAAATATAATTTGACTCCTAATTCAGTTTGTACTCATGAAAGTAATTCTTGGAAATGTCAGTTCTGTACAACAAAATATTATCAGTCTTATTCTGCTCGTTGGATGCCAATAGGAGAAGTTACAACAGACATCTATTTGCCAATTCCATTATTAAAACACGCAGATACAGATCCTACTATAGATATTGGATCTCTAGATTGCTTCCCAAAAAATACAATAGTTTCTGATGATTGTCTTAGACCTAAAAGCGGAAGGATTAAACCAGTTAATCGTTTCATTACATTGAATGAATCTGTCTGCTGGTTGATTGGTTATTACCTTGCAGAAGGCAATGTATGGGCAGTTGGGGATAGGATGCGTGGAGTTCAGTTTACTGCTAATGTTAATGAAGTTTCAATCTTAGAATTAGCACAAAAAATTATCAAAGAGCACTTTGGTCTTAATAGTGAAATTCGTTATAAGAAGAATCCAAAATCAAAGAGTGCTTATCTGCAAGTTGCAAGTAGTATATTTGGATTGCTTATTGACTATTGGGTGGGAAGATTTTGTGATAAAAAATTTGCACCATCTTGGCTTCAAGATATAACTTATAATAGCCAAGTAGCATTACTAGATGGACTTAATACAGGAGACGCTTCAAAAGACCATCGCAATAGGCTTGCTTTAACAAATAGAGGATTGTGCGCCATGGCTAAAAGACTCTATGAAGCTCAAGGTATCCCTGCTAGTTTACATGGCCCTAAGAAAATAGAGAACAGGAAAGATCAATATGTTGTAGAGCCTTTAAGAAAGTCTTTATCTGCATTTGTTGGTAGTAACTTTATTGCTTATCGTATTAAAGATATAGAAGAAACAGAATACCAAGGAACTGTATTCGATTTTGAAGTAGAACAAAATCATATGTATTGTTCTCCAATTGGAATATACCATAATAGCCCGTCTGTAGACTTAGAAGATGTTAAACTACAATATGTAGAACAGGCCGGTCTTGATCATCATGACTTTGATTTATGGGGCCAACGAAAACGTGCTCTAGCCAGAAAGCCATATATCAATCCTAGTCTTATTGGAGAAATGGAAGATGCTGCTCGTTATGAAGATTCATGGAAAGTAGCCCAGAACTCTAAGAGCCTTGCCGGTATGTATTCTCAACATAAAGCAGAAGTATATATATCTCAAATAGAAGCAGACCTTCAGAATGACAAGTATAATGTTCAGATACAAGACGGAAGAAAACAAATGATTGAAAGTGCCTATAGACAAATGGGAGTTTAACAATGCGCGACAATGAACGATCATCTTTATGGGGCATGGCAGCAGGAGGGGCTGTTTTAGGCGGAGCTGGATATGCATTCGCAACACACAAACGATCCTTTGCAAGTGCATGGCAATTAGGCAATAGAGATGTAGCTTCAGAAATGTTACAAAACAGAGCTAGTATTCCTGGATTCCATGTTTCTTCAATGGCCATAGACTCTGCAGTCGCAGACGAAACCTTACAGGCTCTTGCTAGCACAATAGAGCGTCGTTCAGGTATGCCTGGTGCTATTGGTAATGTTCGTACAGCTGCATATGAAGCAATAATGGCAGGAGGGAAAAGTACACACGAAGAAGCTATGAAAGCTCTTGGTGTTCTTGGAGAACAGACAAGTGGCGCGGGTGTATACAGGGCAGCAGTTGATATTGTTGGCCAGACGGGTGGTCGTGGTTCTCTGTTTGCATCTAGGCTTCGTGAATTTGGCAGCAGAGATGTTGGTCTTGCTGGTGTTAGCTTGTCTGAAGGAGGACTAGGCACTGTCTTTGCTGAAAATACGTCTTTTGCTAATCTTCCTGCTAGTGCACAAGAAAGAGCCTTGGCAATTCAGGAAAATATTTCTGCTGCTGCTAAAGGTAAGTTTAATGTCAAGTGGAACTACAGGATTATTGATGATGTAATTAGCGGTCGAAAAGTAAGCACACCAATGCTTATTGGTAGTGTTGGGAAGACACGCCTTGGTGAAATTCCTTTGGCCAACACCGGATATACTTACGGCGGCACTGACTTTACTAATCGCTATGTTACTCGTGGAGCTTACAACAAAGGTGGAGGTACACTTGGTTTTGCTTCGTTGCAAGAAGAAATAATCAGTGATGTTATTAGTGCTTCTAGTACTAATAGAGAGCTTAAGCAAAATATGCTTAATGCACATAAAAACCTTATTGCAGAAATGAACAATAGGGATGCTGCTCACCGTGCAGCTGCTATATATATAGCTCCATTTACAACTTCTGGAGGGGCTGCCAAGGCTAGACTTACAAACCTTGAAGCTGTTGCTTATGGAGATATTAGTCCAGAACGTACATTGGAGCTTATTGGCCAAGAAGCTCGCCTGTATCCTTACACTTCACCTTCGGCGGCTGGCAAAGGAACTTTAACAACTAGAAATATAAGTGAAGAATTGTTTGGTCCTCTTGGCGGCTTAGTGTCAGCAGAGCAAAGACCTACACAGTTTGTACGTGGAGAATGGGGAGTAACTGCAGAGGCAAAAGGCAGAGCACGTGGCTTTGGCAGAACATTTGGCCAACATTACAGTAGGCTTGATCGCAAAATACAAGGTGAAAGTTACAAGTCTTTGCTGTATGGAGGAGCGTACTCTTCTGCGGCAGAAGCATATAGTGCTCCGCAACTTATGACATTTTATGCAAAACCATCAACCAAAGGATATGGGCTTGGATATCAGTCTTCAGCTCTTAACAGGATGATGTCTGGGGAAGAAGGAGTTATTTCTTCTGGTGTTACAGACATGATGGAATATGAGCGTATTGTTCAAAAGAATATTACATTAGATGAAGGCATGCGTATTAATGAAGGTCTTGCAGGCCAGCTTAAAGGCAAAAAGGTTGGTTCTGGCGCTTTAACACTTGAAGGCGTTCTTCCTTCTGGATTTATGGGGATAGAGAAAGGAACAGGACGAGAGGTTATTGGTGATATCGTAGGAGCAGAATTAACAGGAGCAAATACTGCTAGTGTCTTTATGCGTGAAACTAAACGTCTCGGAGAGAATGAAATGTGGAAGTTCTTCTCAGAAGAAAATAAATTTATGGCTGCAGCAGCTAACGAACGTAGAATGGCTAGTATTCTTGAGGCGGCGGGGACACAAGGCACAATTGCTGGCCAGCAAGTGGAGGCTGTATTTTCTGGCAAATTAGTTGGTCGTAACAAGATGGCTCTTATCACACAGCAAACAGAAGCCATGTCTATGTTCCTTGGTCAAAAACTTGATATGGGCCGTTTACAAATGACACCTGAAATTCAATCATTCTTGAATGATCCAGCAGCTGCACTTGATGTTGCTGGTATTATGCAACGTAGCGGAGCAACTGCCGACGTACAGATTCAAAAGAATCTAATGGGTATGGCAAGAGGATGGGGATTTAAGTCTCCAGAGCTGGCTCTTACATTCGGACTTGCAGACGAAGCAGCAATTAGCGGAGGTATTCTTACAGCAAGACAACGCGCAGCAGTAAGAGGATCGACCGGCGTTATTGGTCTTAGCAAAGGAATGCTTGGAGATATTGCAACAGAAGGTGGAGCAGGAAGTTGGGGAAGCTTTGAACAAACTGGATTTAGAGCCTTGTCTATGAAAGGCGAAGCTGGTCAAAGATATGCAGTAGAATTATCTAAACGAATATCAGGCAAAGGAGAGCTAGCAGAGGCAGACATAATGATGTCTACTTTGCTTGGACAAGAAGGCATTGCTAAAAAGTTCGGTAGAGATGTTTCTTCTTTAGAAGACTTTGCTAAAATTGCTCCTGAAAATCTTGTTCAGTCAGAAGGTAGATTTGTTAATCTTGGTCGTAGTGTTGGTGCTTTTGGCGGATCAAACGTAATGTATATTCCTGGCACAAACAAATCTGAAAAAATGGTTGGAGATATTATTGCTAAAGGAGAAAGGGTGCGCTCTCCTCTAGCAAGCAATATTGCTTCTTTTCAATCATTGATTCGTAGAGGCAAAGCTTCTAATGATGAAATTGAATTGGCAGCTTCCTCTCTAAGAGGTCTAGCTCTTCAGACTGCTGAGGCACAGGCAGCTGCTAGAGGAAAAATTATTGGGTCTCAAATGCTTACAGGCGTAAGAATGGATTTTGCTGATGACGCAGATGTTTTTCGTGTTTCAAGTGAAGCAGGAGAAACAATGTTTGGTGATCTTATCTCTCGTTCCGAAACAGACAAACAAGTTAAATTCTTAGAACAGCAGAGGGCTGCCTTTAGAGAAGAAAAAATAATGACTGGTGGAATGTGGAGACATCCAACATCAGGACCTGAGTCTTTCCAGTTTGTAAAGTTCAAGAAGGATGCCCGTATTGCTAATGGAATGGTTGCAGCTCCAACGCAATTTGGTAAATTACAATTCCAAGATAAAAATATTCCCGTTGATGTCTCTGCTATGGTTGGTTTCAAAGGGGACTTTGACCGTGATCAGTTTGTTCTTTCTGCTATTTCAGACGAACGCACAAACAGTATGGCTCGTCGTTCAATGAACAATGCACAACGAGAAGCTTACTCTAAATATCTATTCAATCATTATACAATGAAAGATACTATTGAAGGTAAAGTTAGTAAGAGTACTGCTGTCAATATGCTTTCTGACGATGCCTTGCAACAAGGATTTAGAAAACTTTCTACTGCTAAAACAGCCACAGGCAAAGTAAATATTGCTTTACAAAAATTAAAGATTGGTGTTGCTGCTAATGCACCTGACGAATACAGGCCATTGGCTGAAATGTTTTGGCATCTTGAAGAAGCAGCAATTGGCGGTAAGCATGGTGTTCTTAGTGGAGACTTGTATCAGGCTATTGCACAATCAGTAAGTGAAGGTGGAGAAAGTGGCATCAGGCGCATGGAAGGCGTGCTTGGTGCAATAATGGGAGAAGAGAAAAGAACAATTACAGGTACTATCACAGATTCTTTTGGTATTACAAGAAAACATAGTTTGGCCTACAATCCCCGCCAATGGGCAGAGACAGCAATTGCATCATATGATGCTGTTAGTCATGATGTAGATGTTTCAATGAGAGCTGTTTCAGCTGCAAGAGGAAAGAATCTTGGAGATATATCTTTGAATCAAGCTGTCGAGATGTATCATGCTCGTAGAACTGGCTCTGTTGATTTTGCACAAGCTCTTATGCAGGCTAATGCTGAAAATATGGATTCATTTACTGCTAAAACATCAAGACTAATGCGAAGAGGAACTGCTCGTGCTAAAGGAATGTTTGGTGCTATTTCTCGTGCAAAGAAACCATTGCTTGCTGGTCTAGGGGTTGCAGGTGGCGTTATGTTGATGGCCCCAGGTGTTTCTGGTTCTATTGGGAGTACGCCAGAAGGAACTAGTGCTGGCAGAGGAATGATGCCTGATGACTATGGTGCTCCAAGTGGTCCTGGAATGAATCCTCCGAGTCCTGGAATGAACAATGCTCCTCGTGTTTATGACATAGGTAGCGGAAACAAGACATCTCATGCTAATATAAGAATGCGTACTAATGACTTAAATTCTTCATCTAGAGACTTTATGAGAAGTGCCCGTCAACTTTCTAGTGGAGGACAAGTAAACATCAAAACAAAAGACGATAGGTCTATTCTTGATCCTCGATCACTTGCCAATAAGATTCATGAGAGGCTGTAACACATGATAAACTATGGAAATAAGACTGGGTTTACTCAAGAACAAGATCCTGTTAAGCGCTATCCAGACGAACAGTTTGAGTCCTTTGGGCGTAGTGATCCAATCGAACAGCAGCTTCAAGATGATTTTGCGAATGGAGTATCTGATCCTAGTCTACCAGACGGCACTAATAACACTCAATATAGAGATCAAATAGAAACTTCTTTAACTAGCGCCAAGTCTGTTTTTTCCTCTACAAGCCTCTCTATGTTTCCAGATAGTTATTTAATTCTTAATGATATTGTTCTTACTGGTGTTCCTACTGCTGCCATTTCTATTGAAGCAGCAGCAGATGTGTTTGTTGGAGAAACAGTTCGTTCTCAAGCTCCAGTTATTGATTCTGAAGGAAGACAAGATCTTATTTTACGTCTTAGTTTGTCGTTTCCTCCTGGAGAAGCTCAGGCCAACAAACTTAAAAGACTTGTCGCTGAGGCTTCAAAACATCCATTTATATTTGTATATAACAATGACATAAAACAAAAACTTGATCTTGGCGAGTCGGATACTACTATTTTTGTTCTTGAAGCAGCAACACTTCGAAGCACAACAGGGACTGTCGGCCTAATTGTATTGGATATGCAGTTGCACTATTTCAATTACAAGCCTTTTAGTAATCATTTTTATTATAACGCTAGACTTCCTGGGTTTACCGAAGAACCAGAACACAAATCATTTTCAGAAATATCACAAGTTAACCTATCTGAATTTGGTGGTTACGAGGCATCTGATTACACTATATCTAAGATTGCTGAACGTACATCTCAACAAGTTAGAGATGGTATTAAAAACCTAACCAAATCAAAGAAAGAAAACCTTCCTGTTAATTTTCCTTCTGCTTCTGATGCTTGGATGTATTTTGCCAATCACTTAGAGAGACAAAGCAAACCAATTGCCGGTGAGCCTTCAGACTATATTGGTTTTAGGCTGCGAGAGTTCTTTTCGTTCCAGCCTCCAGAGGACAGACAAGCAGAAAATAAAGGTACGCTTGTTGGTCTTATGAATTCTAGATATACAGAAATTCATCCTCTGTATCAAGCGAAGGCATGGAAAGAAGCTCTTGCTGACAAAGCAAACGAAGCAACCAGACGCACTCCTTCTGGCACTACTGCTTCTGAAAGACGTGCTGATGAGCTTGTAGAGTTCTCACAAAATACAGATCCAACTCGACCAATAAACTTTACCAATGTTTCTGGTGGAAAACTAACCATTCCTCTTCTTGATGAGAATGGAAACGTTCCTACTGAAACAAGATGGCAGCTTACAAAGTTTGCAGACAGAAGAAAACTGACTGCTAACGAGCCTGTGTTTCTTTCTGTTGATCTTATTAAGCTTGTTGCCGCTGTAGCAAATAATTATCCTGGAAGAACAATTGAAATTATTTCCACACAGAGAGATCCAAATTGGGTAAAGAAAGGTCTTTCGCGTCCTAAGAAAAAACCTAGCAATCACATTCTAGGCACAGCAATGGACTTTCGTGTTAGAGGCATTCCAAATAGAGATCTATTTGAATTTATAAAAAGACTTCCTCGTGTTGGAGCTGGCTATTATCCTAATTCTGTGTTTTGTCATATGGACGCTAGGCCAACAAGTACGTTCTGGGTTGATGCGTCTGGTAAAGGAGAAAAATCTAATTATCTTATCAAGACAGGTAGTCGATCATCCTTAAACAAATACCTGAATGATCATTATGCTCTTTCTGGAGATCATATTTCTGGTGAGATAGCATCTGATGTTGATGAAATTGAAAGTGATTTTGGAACAAAAGAAGACAGAAAGAAACAAACAAAAGATGTTGCCAAGCAACAAGGCACTGTCGCAGAGTTAATCCAAAAGAAACAAGATTTGGCTGAAGGAAAAACCAATCCAGAGAAAAAAGTTCAAGAACAAAAGAAACTAGATAAAGGAACAAAGTCTCTTCAGGCAAGAATAGAATGGATTGAAAGTATTGAGAAGCAACATAAAGTTCATTATTATTACGATGATCCAAAAGTAAAAAACGTATTTTATAGAGATATAGAAATTAATGTCTCCAGCGATCCAGATGTACAAAGATCAGGGCAGGCCCTTAAGAACATTGTGTGTTCTGCTGTGTCTGTTAACTTTGGACACAGGATTGCACCTATGCCTTTGTTAAGCCAGCCATTCTATAGCTATCAGTTTCTCGGCGCAGGCAATAAAAGTGGTCAAATTGTTTTGACCTTTGCTGGTGCAGAAGGCCGTAGGTCTGCTGCTATAATCAAACAACTTATTTGGAAGGCTCGTGACAACGCAAGAACATTTACTTCCATAATTAAAAGTGTTGGCTCTATTGGTCTTGAGCATACTCATTTTGGTACTGGCGAACAAAACACAATCATGGCATTAGCTGGTATTGATAATATTGTTATTTCTGATATTCAAGAATCTAACTCACCAGATGGAGCAGATAAGCATCAGTTGGTTATTGAATTTATTAATCAAGAGTTTGCTGAAGAAAAGTACGAACAAAAGATGGCCACAACTCTTGGTGATAAACAAAAAATTATCAAGTCTATTCTTCAATATGTAAAAACCGTACGCAAGAAAGATGTTAATCGTACTGGGAATCAAACAATAAACATAATCCATGCAGACAATTCTATTGTTCGTATGAATGCGTCTGATACTGGCAGGCCACACAGGCTAATTGGCAATACTCCACTGTGGGTTGGTAAAATGATTGCAGAGGCAGCTAAGATATGTAGAGAAACAGATGACAAGATGCCTCCTATTAGCTGGAAAATACACAAAAAGACAGGGCAGACTTGGAGAGATATTTATAAAGTTTGGGGTGCAGGAAATATATTTACTGGTGACTATACGAGAATTGCTTCCAACGAAAGAAATGCAGCTCATCTGTATGATTATTATGGACCTATGGACAATGCAGCTAAAGACATTGCAGATTTGGCCAAAGGCCGTAATGATGAATACAACGGTAAGTTTGAACACAATGGGAGTCCTGAAACAAACAGGCTCCATAAAAACTTATTTGACGCTTGGCTTTCTAGGATGGAGATTCTTGTTCGTGAATTTTATAAGCACATGGCCGACAGTCAAGTTATGGATGAGTTCTTTCCAGGTGTTACAGATGGTATTAAGAATGTTATTTCTGGAGACATATCATCATGTTACAAAGACATTGACCTTCCAAGTGTTCCTGGTACTATAGTCCCTCTTCCTCCAGAATTCTATGTCTATGACGATTCACATGAAGATCCTTTAGTTTCTAGTATGACTGACGATAAGAATATGGAAAAGTTTTTACGTCGTCATGCTGAAACAGAATATGCATCTATTGAAAGATATATAGACAAATGTTTTCTTGGTGGCTCGTATCTGTCTAAAAACTTACCTCGTATACTTGAACAACGAGCTTCAGAACATGAACGGTCTGAGGGAGAACGTAATGTTTCTTCTTATTGGGATTTTTATACAAATGGAGCAAAATCATGGGAACCTCTTTATACTCGAAAAGACAAACAAGACCCTGCTATTGCCGGTGTTCAAAAGTGGCAAAGTGCTGTTTCGGCAAATCTTGGAGATGGGACTCCAACCGACCAGCGTAAGACATATCTAAATAATCTTTTAAAAATGCCTGCTTATGTTCGTAATGGTCGTAATTGGGACAGCCCTATTACCGAAAGAGACAATAGTAATCTTATAAAAGCAATGTACAAAGGTGCGGAAGAAGCATTAGTATTTGGCCCTAATCCTTTATATGCTTCTGTTGATGATGCCATGTCTGGAAAACTTACAGAACCATCTACACAAAAACTTGCAGATGATATTGAGGCCGCTAAACAAAAAGCTGCTGATACCACTTTTCCGACTGAGGTATTGCCTGGAGAAATAACTGTTACTCCTGACGGAGCTGTGACTTTTGGAGAAACAAAAGCAGAGAAAGAAGCAGCCGTTAAAGAAGAAATAGACGAAGCGAAAAGTAGTGATGCTGGTAGAATTGCTGGAGGTGTAGCTACAGGAGGAGTTTTTGGCGCATTTACTAAGTTTTTTGAAAAACAATTTGAAAAACAATTTGAAAGAGCTACTAGCGCTGGTATTGATATGGCAGCTGCCAAATATGATCATGTTTTCTCGAAGATTAAGAAGGATAAAGAATTTGACCAAATGGCACAGGCTGCATCTAGGGTTTCTTTAGGAAAGAAACAAAATGATCTTTCAATGCGTCGTGCATATCCTACCTTTAAAATATTTTTTATTGAAGACGATAGCACCGAGACTGAACTTGTTGAAGGCGGAGTCGTAAGGGCGTTTGATGATTTCTATAGCTACTCTGCTATTCAAGAAATTAAGATTACACGTTCTAGAAAAATTGCAGCAGACATGGCAATTATTAGAATGACAAATGTTGGTGGTCTTTTATTACGTAGACGTTTTGGCGAAAGTGACAAAAGCCACACCAAGTACGGAAAGAATGCAGAGAAGCAAGGTATTTTTGCAGATACCGAAAGAGAACACCCGTTCGAAAAAATGATCCTTCAAGATGGAGTTAAAGTTCAAATTCGTTTAGGGTATGCAGCAAACCAAGACAACCTTGAAAGTGTTTTCCTTGGTCAGGTTGTTGAGATGTCTTTAGCAGAAAAAGGCAAGATTATTGAAATTGCATGTCAAGGGTATGGGGCAGAGCTAGAATCTGTAGAGTTCGGTCCTCTTGAAAACGGCCCGTATTTTATGTCCTCACAAGAGGTTCTTTCGGGCTCAACAATCCATCCGTCTATTGTCAACTTTGGTAGACAGGATAGATTTGCAATGGACAATCCTGCAGCTGCAAGACATGCATGGACCGGAGGAAGAGGCACAAATCTTATTTCCGATTTGAGTCCTACTAACATTCTACAAGAATGGTCTACAAGAGGACTTGAATCTGTTTTTAATCAATATCAATTTAAGAACTTCCAACAAGATGACAATATCTATGCTCCGCCTCCTGATTCATATGCGTCTACCTGGACAAAGTTTTGGAACAATGCATGCATTTACAGACCTCTAAAACAAACCTCTTGGGAGATCTTTAAAGAACACGAACTCCGTCACCCCGGATATATTTCTTCGGCCGTACCATATGGACACGAACCTAGAATGACTATGTTCTTTGGCAATAAGGTTCAGCATTACTGGAGCAAGCCTCCTAGTGCTCTTGAAGTTCAGCTTTCAAGAAGTGCAAAAAATGACATCATAAAGATTCGTAAAGAGGGGCTTAATTTGTTGCATAATGGAATGGTTAATGAACTTGTTAAGTTTGTCGAGAAGAGTCCAGAATTTGGCTCTGCCTTGTTTAATGACATCATGACTATTGGCTCAAGATTTGATGTTGGTTTTAGTTTAGGTGAATTGTTTGGTCGCTATGTGCCATTTAGAAACTATCATTATTTCGATAGCTTCCATCATATTTTATACAATGAGATTAGAACATCGGTTGATGGCACATACAATGAAATCGAACTTAACTATAGTGAGAGTGAAAATACTATCACTGATCCAGATGCAGACGACACTGCAGAGAACATAGCAGAAGTTGCACGTGGAGAAGCAGGATTTTTGGCATTACGTCTTGATGAGAATATTCCTGACTCTTCTATTCGTTCGTATAGAGCAGAGTATCCTTCTTGTGTTACAAGCGATATGGCTAAACGCTATGCGCAGGGCCTATTTGCCAGAACACTAAGAGACTCATACAAAGGCGAGTTATGTATTGTTGGAGACGAGAAACTGAAGCCATATGATGTTTGTTATTTGAACGATAGTTCTATTAATATGACAGGTCCTATTGAAGTAGAATCTGTTACTCATATCTTTAATCGTGACAATGGATTTGTTTCTATCATTACTCCAGATCTGTGCCTAGAGGTTAATGATTATTACACTGCTACTGTATTTGATATTACCTCGTCTGCCATGTCTTTTACATGGGGAGATGTTCTTACTCCAAATCCTGCTTGGACTGCACTTAAAGGCATTAGCCACTTGGGCCTTGCTGCTGGTGTAAAGTTTATGACGTGGACACAAGAAGGCGCTCCAGTAGTGGCAACACCATTAACGCTTGGTGGAAAACCATTTATTAGCAATACTCTTGGATCTAACAAAACATCTTTGTTCTTTAGTCTGTTTGGCAAATGGAATCAATACTGGGATGATCTTGGAAGTGCTTGGAGAAAATTTGATCTTTCTGAAGCAATGTTTAATGCTCGTGTTGATATGGCTGCTGGCTTCTATGAATTCTTCGGCGCAGATGCAACAGGTGGATTAAAGGAGGCAAACCCAAATGAGTAGAGAATTTGGAGGACATAGTTCACTTGGTGCTCATCTTAATAGAGTTGGTAGCAAGCTAGACCATATAGATGTTAGCAGGTTTAAGAATGCTCGTGCTGTTCTTAAAGAATCTCACAAAGGACTATATGTCTTCTTTATGGATCTTCTTGATGGAGCAGGCCAAGTTGTTGGGAAGACAGGTCCTATTCCTATTATTGGAACAGAAGACCAATTATCTCAACTATATGGAACGCCTAGTAATATGACTGGCGGAGACCAAGAACGATGGGAAGCAATTGTATTTTATCAAGGCACAACTGTAAACAATGGTGTTGCTCTTGTTACTAGACGCCTTCAAGAACTAGAGGGCGGCAAGTTTGAAGCTGTTAGTGTTGCTAACGAATTAGTTGCCAAAGGAGCTGCATATGCACCTCCAGGTTCTGGTATGATGTAATGGTATAATAACAACAAGGAGAAATTATGGCAGATCCAAAAACAATTAAAGTACATCCAAGCTCTAAGGCTGGTGTTGTTATTTCTGAAAACACAGTAAGAATTACTGTGAATGAAGACAATGGAATTATGGTTGATGAGCGCGGAACAACTATTACTGGCCCAATTAGTTTGGCAACCAGCCCAAATCAAATCCGTGTAGGTGGCTTGTTTACATTTCAAAACACAATTGCTGGAATGCTTCCTTCTACAATGGCTACACCAACTCCAATGTATATGATCGATCCTCCTGTCAAACAAGTTGCCAAGCTTGTTAAACAAGTTGCAGTAATGGGCGCACTCATTGGCGGAGTAACAGCTGCTGGAGCAATATAATGCCACAAATTTATGACAGAACAGATCTTGGTTGGTCGTCCAGAGGAGATTTAGTTTTAGGACATAACGGTGACATTATGGATACTTACGAGGATCCATTGCGATCTTTATATGAAGAAATTCGCACTCGTACTATGTCTGCTGTTGGCGACTGGAGAAACTATCCAGACTTAGGCGCAAGCATGGAAGACTATGTTGGTGAGCCTAATACAAAATATACAGCAGAAGCTATTAAGACAAGAGTTGTTACATCGATCACTAGAAACGGCTTGGTTAGTAATGCTGATCTAGATGTAAAATATGTTCCAATAGATGTTGATAAACTGATGGTTAGGATCTCTGTGAAGGTTGTTCCTACTGCCAAGAATGGTGGTAGCGATTATTTAGGCATTAATTTCCTTTACGATTACTCCGAAAATCATGCATACTTTGTTCGGTAGGAGCTAAAATAATATGGCATTTTTTGAAAGAACACAACGAGACATTGTATCTGATGCTCTTGATCATTTAAGCAGAAGTACAAATATTACTCAACTTGCACCTGGTGCCAAAGCTAGATTTATTTTGGACAGTGTTGCTGAAGAACAAGCAGGTCAGCATGCTACGTTTGACTCTAATCTTTTGCAGGCATTTATTAAATATGCAGATGGTAAGTTCCTAGATTTCTTTGGCGACATGATGAACCTTCCTCGTCGAGAACCATCTCATGCAGAAGCCACAGACGAGAACATTATGTTCTATGTTAGTACCGGAACCTTTGGCGACCTTAATGGTGGAGCCGACATCACTATTCCTGTTGGCACAACAATACAAACAGTTCCATATGAAGGTTCTGTAATTACTCCTGGTATTGAGAACCAAGCTATTATTAGCTATTCAACTACAGAACAAGTAGTTGCAGAAGCAGGCCAGCAGTTTGTTTATGTTTCTGCAAGATCTGTTCTTGAGGGCAGGAACTCAGATGTTCCCCGCAATGTTCTTAATCAGCATGACTTTGTTTCCTATCTGTTGTTTTCAACTAGCAACACTGGTCTTAAGTGTACAAATAGATATGCTATCTCAAATGGCGAAGACAGAGAAACAGATGACTCTTATCGCTTTAGACTTTCTGAAGTATTTGAAGCTCGTAACCTTTCTATCTATGCAGCCATTAGACTTGCAGCTATTAGTGTGCCTGGTGTTGCAGATATTAAGCCTGTAATGGCCGAGCAAGGCCCAGGAACGTATTCTCTTTATGTTAAGAGCCTTACCCCTACCACAAGTCCACGACTGCTTGCAGAGGTTACTGCTGCCTGTCAGAGTGTTACTTCATTTGGTGTACGTCCTTTTGTTTTAGCTCCATCTCCAATTGGTCTTGAGTTTGTTGCGGCAGTCACATGGAACCCTAGAGCCACTACTGCACAGATTGCCGAGGGTTATAAAGATATGCGCAATGCTCTTGAGAATTTCCTTAACAATACAGGTATTGGAGAAGCCGTTTATTTCTCTGACATTATTGATATATTACTACAGGCTACTCCTTACGCATTTAGCATTGGAGCAGTAAGCTCAAACAAGTTCGAAGAAGTTTATGCCTATCGCAATGACCCTATTAAAGCAGGAACAGTACGCAATATAGTTTCTGGCGATAGAATAGAACCTCTTTATAATGAACGTGTTATTCTTGAAACATCAGGAAGACACAGAGGTATTCAGTTTATGACTAGGAGCCGCGCCTAATGACACTTGGAATTTACCCAACAAGAAGATACCCTCGTTCGTGGATTACACAGAGAGTTCTAAATAGAGCACCTGAGTGGTCTCATATTCGTAAGAGTCCTGTCTCTGTTGGCCAACAGTTATTAAATCCTGTTGCTCTTTATATACAAGAAACAATACAGCAGCTTACAAGAGAACGATTTAATATGTTTGCTTCCACGGCAGACATGAATGAACTATCTGTTCTTTATAAGCTCGACATTCCAGATGAGATGGAATTTACATCTGAAGATGATTCTTCTGGAGTAGCAACATATACTCCTCCAACTGTCTATGCCACAATAAGTGGAACTGAATATCAGATTACACAGGCAGAGAAAAATGATATTGAAACATTAGCATATGATAATATTGTGTCTCGTATTAGCGACGGAGAAACTTCATATGCATATAGTGAAGTAGTCCCACGTACTCAAGTTGCTAATCTTAGTGCTGTCGTTCCTGGCAATATACTTATTGACGGTCATCTATATATAACACTAGAAGACAATGAGACATGGGAGATGCGCTCCTCAGATCGTATTTATTACCCTAAGTTTTATATTGCTGGTACGACTCGCAAAGGAACAGAAGTTACAGAGGCAGTTCCATTAAGATATAACGGTACTTTTAAAACAGTCAATGAATGGCAAACTGTTAGTAGTGTTATGGTTAGTTATGTTGATGTAGAAGCATACGTAACACTTGAGATTTTCCCCTGGGGCCGCAACGGCACTCTAGACAATCAAAATATTCTTGTTCCTGCTGCAGGTGGAGAACGCCCGCTGTATCTTGATTTAAACACAAGATCTTTTGGCTCTACTCTTGTTGGAGAAGGCTATACCGTTAGTGACTTTGATATAGTTCGTTCTGGCCTTGAAGAACGAGAGTCGGCATATGAAATTGAGCTGCTTGATGAGAGTGACAATAATGTGGATTTAACTGGATTTGTCTTAAAGCCGAATTCTCGATTCATGTATGCAATTGATGACAATAACTTTTATGTATATGATACTTCTTTAGAATTTCCTAATACACAAAAATTAGAAGACGAGAGCCCAGAGACCAAGATCGACCTATGGTCTTCTAAGTGGATTTATACTAGAGGAGAAACGGCTGTATTGCGAACAAGAAATAACGCAGTGCTAGATCCTCCTTCTAGAATTAGATGGCACATATCAGATCCTGACGATCTTGAGTACTATATTTCAGCAAGTGGTGTGTTGCTCTCAACCACCACAGACGCATGGATTGATAATACGCGTTGGTCTGATGGAATATTTGTAGACAGACAAATTCCAATCACCTTTATGAAAAATGGAATATACGTAGTTACTCTTGAGTCTCAATATTGGGACAGTGAGCTTAGTGTGTCTGCAACATACAAAACTAAATATTTATTTTTCCTTCCTTCTATTAGTCCAGAAGCACAGTACTCTCTTCCCTTTGCACTTGTAGAATCAGAAGAAATTGGAATTGATTCTGACTATCGTGTATGGTTAAAAAAATATGGCTCTGTACATTTGCTGGAAATATTTCATGACTACTTTATAGTGGACTATCAAAATAAAAAAATCTGGTGTAAAGAACAATATCCAACAATTCGGGTGACAACATAATGGGTAACAATATAAAATTCCAAGGTTTCTCTTTCTATGTTGATGTGCCGTCAGAGTATAGTGGCACACCAACTGCAAAGAATGTTGTTAATCATTTTGATCTTGTCTCTGACATGCTGTCTTTGCGTAGACTAGATGGCGAATCGAATATAGATTTTAAACAGAGAATGATGGACGTAGCTGTTCATCCAAGCGGAGGCATATACGACGGAGTAATCAATGGCATTACAAGAGAGCTTGGTTACGCTCGCGAGAAAGCTATCCAGATCACACTCAAGCTTGATAGCAGTGGAGACCCAGTAGCTAGAAATCCTAGAGTAGAAATTCTAGCTAATAAGGTTGTTTTGTATAATGACCATAGACCAGACGGTACAGAGACAATAGATATGACTATACGTACCTATCGTCCTGAAGATACTGGGTATTTCCTAGAAGATCTTGTTGCTCAAATAAATACTTCTACATATTTTAGTGCTACGATATATAGCGATATACGTCCAAATATGCATTCTACGAATCTTATTCGTGGCAACACTGACACCTATGTTCAAGGCGACCCACTACGTACAGACTCGATTACTTATCTTTCTGCACAGAATCTCATTGAAGGCAGTATCGTTCTTGATGAAAGTGATTTGCTTACAACAGAAGTTGCTGTTACTCCAGCAGCAGATGGCGAGTATCGTATTGATCGTATAAATGGTAAACTATATACATATTCGATTCCACAGGGAAACCTTGGAGTCTCATATCATGCGGCTACTTTCCCTTATGAAGTAGACTATAGTCCTGTAAAGATTTATACTCTTCAGGATGATGATTTCCAATACGAACTCTTTGAACATGAAACTCTTGATTCTGGAGATGAAGTTAATACGCTGCCAAACCAAGAAGGATCTGAAACCTTTCATCAACTGTTTAAAGAGACAGAAGTATTCTGGGGCGAATAAATGAGCATACCAAGACCAAGCATCAGTGTTACAACAAAACAAATCGTTACTCGCGACACAAGCATGAAGCCATATGTTGGCTTTGAGCATCCGACAGATTTGCCAGATGGTTGGCGGTATGACATTAAAAGGTGGAGCAGTCCTTTTGACTTGCGCCTGCCTTCTCTTCCAAGGCTTGCAAATCCATCTACACAAGGAGTTACTGAATCAGAATACTTTAAGTCTGGCGTAGGCTCTGTTGATCTTGGAGATCTTTTTGTAGAAGATTTTGAAGAGGTGCTGCAAAACGGCGAACGACATTGGTATCCAGAAGTAAGACACGGTCAGTACTTTAGATACAACACAGACTATTTTTATTATGGCGATAACAGCAAGATTCAATATGTTGACCCTACTGCAAATAGAGATAGTAGAAACTATATTGAACTAGACTCTACTCCAGATATTGGTTCTCCAATTCTTGCTGCTACATTTAAGAGAAATCATCTTAAAGAAAATTCATACAAAACAAGAGTTGAACAGTCATATAGATTTACTGGTACATATAGCGGCGGAGAAGAATTAGAAACAGTTTCTGCTCTTGGAAAGATAACGTGGGCTAACGTTGATACTACAAAGAGAGAATTCTTCGTAGATCATTCTATAGATAACCTTGTGCGTCTATGGTTCAACAAAGACTACACAAATACCTATGGTGTTGTGCCGTCCACATATCAAGACTTGGCCGCATGTGAATATCTTGGCGTATCTACTGGTAGTCCTTGGCAGGTATTTTATTTGCCTCACTTCCCTGTACTTTCTGACAGCTCGTTTCATCTATATGTTGCTACCGATACGGCTTGGGAAGAGTGGACAAAAGTAGATAGCTGGTGGGAGTTAATTTCTACAAACTGGTCCTATGCAACTAGAAACAGATACTTCTTAGATAAAGATCTTGGTATTGTTTACTTTGGCTCCGCAGACAATGGAGGCATTCCGCCTGTTGGTAGACATATAGTGGCGACATATACAACTACTCTTCGTATTGAATATGAAGAACTAGATAGAGAAACAAAAATTATTGCAACTGATGCAGATGTTAATCCTGTAACACAGTCAGTAAACCAAGGTTTTGTTTGTGTTTCTCATGCTGACCTAGAGCCAGCAAATATTGTATTGTCTATTAACAAACGACCAATTCAGGGAACTAATCCTGTTGAGTATGGGCCAATTTCTGTTGGATCGGATTATGGTATTTTGAAAGCTTCTGTTACTAGTTCGTCTGGATCGCCAGTGCCAAACATCGAAGTTAACTTTAACATGTCGCCATCTACTCTTGGTTATCTTGCAGGAGCATATTCTTCAGTCTCTGTAACTGATTCTTCTGGTAATGCATATACAAACTATCAGCCCCCAACTTCAGCTGACTCTTTGGGATTTTACACAAAGACAGTAAGAGACACAACAAGTCCTTATTACCCAGGAGATCGTGAAGTTATTTTAAAAGTAGCTGATGCTGGCTTATCTAACAAAGAAGATGAGATTTATATTTACCAGATTCTTAAAGACGATCCTATTCTTGGGTATGAGTCTGTAGATGACTTTCTTCTTTCTTTGTATAACTCTGAAACCCCCGCATGGGTTAATGATGCTGCTGACTATGCTCGCTGGGAATCTGAAATGCTTGCTGAATATGATCTTGAAGACTGGGTAGATTCGGTAGAAGGAACAGAGATGAACGGCCGTAAGGTTGTTCTTTATCAGATCAGTGGAGCTGACAACGATGACCCATATGCTATCGATCCAATCGATGGCACCCTTGGTGCTGTTGTTCCTCTTCGTCCATATCTTGCAGAAAGAATCGATACGGCTGGAGATGCACACGAAGGATATTGGAGACTTATATATCCAGCAGGATCAATCTTAGACTGTGGCCCAACTAGCTCTTATTCTTGTGGTGGCTATTGGGTTGTTTCAAGTAAACTAGTTACATTCCAGGCTTCTTGTTGGAGTCCATATTATAATAGAGACATTTATAGTAATACTATTACAGCTCGTATTTCGCTACCAAGATACTTGCTAGGAGAATATGTAAGCGACCTAGGTAATGTTCCATTCGGATGGAAAGTGCTTGGAGATGATGACAATGTTGCAGCGGGAATCGACGGCGCTACATTCATTACTATCAATCCTCACAGTGGTCCTTATGATGTTATTGATTTAGTTGGTGGAAGTGGCAGTACTGGTGAATGGGCAGAAGCACCATTTAGAACACTAGGTTTTAATTTTGGATTTGCTGATACTTGGGTTGCCTCAACTGCTTATGTTATAGGAGATTATGTACTGTCTACTGATGGTGACTTATATAAATGTACAACCGCTGGTACAAGTGGCTTATCAGAGCCTTCATGGAATACAATCTCTGAATATACTACATCTGATAATAGTGTAGTATGGACAAGAGAGTAGGAGATATTATGTCTAGAGATCAAATGCAAGATGTTTTCCCCATCGTTTTTAATTTTGTTAAAGGAGAGCAACCAACTGCTGAAAAACTAACTGGCTTAGTACGGCATGTTGATGGTGGTTTTTCTAGAATCACACAAGGAATTGGCGATCCGTGGGACTATGCCTCGCATACAGACGGCAGTGGTACTCGCCTTCCTTTGAGCCTTAACAACCTTGGCCAGTCTAGTCTTGCTAGAATCATTGGAGCGTCTGACTGGTTGTCTCCAATGGGTGGTTGTTGGAACGAACCCACTACCGCTTCTCATGGTTTTACTCTTAGAAAAGACAGAAACGCATGGACTCTTGGGTTTCCTCTAGTTAAAACATCTACTGATGCAACAGGCTCAAGTCTAAATTCTGTTGTTACTCCTCTTACCTGGGGCGGCACAGAAGTTGGAATTACTGCTGCTACTGATGTTGATGGTGTTTTTGCAAGTAGAAAAACAACCGCTGAAGAAGTAGTTGCACATGGTGATTTCTATGTAGACTTCTACAAAGGAACTATTATTTCATATAGTATTCCTTCTGCAGACGTAACAGGGTACTTTTATGAAGGCAACATGTTTGGTGTTGGAGTTCCATGGGGCACCCATAATGTTATTCCTCATTGGAATCAAACTCTTCTTTGTACATGTGCACATGTTTCTTCTACGGCAACAACAAGTACTTATACAATTACATTTCCTCAAGTGGACAGTTCTTCAAGACTGACTACTAGTTCCTTAAGCAACTTTGGCAAGAAGTCTTTATCAATTTCTAGCACTGCTGATGTTACCTGGGATACTATTAATAGCGGAGACAGCTCTCTGTATAGAGTGCCTGCAGCTTTAACAACATCTGGTATTAGTATTGGTGATGAAATTCCAGAAGGATACTTCTTGTTGTGGGAAGGCGGTCAAGACGGTCGTGTTATTCCTCAAACTACATTTTACTATAACACCGCAAACATTCTTACTGTAGTTACTCCGTTGAATTGGCTAAGTGTTGGAGATAATTATCGTGTAATTACCTCTGGCACAAGTACTGCTGATGCACTTTCATATGTTATGGCCACAATGCGTAACAATGAACATGTTGGAATTGCAGACTCTCCTACTCTTTCATACACTATGCCTTTGTCTCATAGTAACTTAGAAGATAGATTTACTGACAATCTTCTTTCTACTCTTACTGATATTACAAGATGGAAGTTTAGAGAATCTAGTTATGGTACAAATCAACATCCACAGTACTTGCACCGTGGCGGGTATATGGAAGATGATGAAGACGGTAACTCTGCTAATGCTATGCGAGGCGATCTTGTTATGGCAGGAGATATTGAAACTGGTTTTGAGCTTGGCCAAGGATCTACTCCACAGGACATATATAAAACTGCTGCTATTTCATTTGGAGGAGGGAATACTTCTTCTCGTAGTAGCTTGTCAAATTCATTTATAAGACTTGAAGGTGTAGACAATGCTTCAAGCCACGATGCTTGGACAAGTGGTTTGGCAAAAAGAATTCCATTCGGCCTAGAAGACACAGGAACTTGTTTGTATAGTACATGGGGCGACACAGAAAACATGGGAGCCTTGTCGTTATACCCATGGAAAACCACTCCTCTTTATCTTAGAGGTGGATATACAAGTGAAACTTCTGATGATTTAGACAATGGAGCAATTCTTGGATTCGATCTTGGTCAACGCAATGAAGTTAATTACGTCAAGTTGATGAAGTCAATAAGAGCTTCAAACAAAAGTCCTGTTAATCTTCCTGCTGATACTGGACAAACAGGTAGCACTTTGGGGATTACTGCTGATTTGTCTTCAAGAATATGTTCAGACCAAATTCGTGAGTTTAGATTCCGTGGCGTCCCTTATGTTTCTGGTGCAACAAATACTGACGATTCTGTTGGCGGAGTGAATACGCGCGGAACAGGAAATGGTATTGAAGAATTTGAACATCATTTTACATCCCCTGCTATTGTTGGCGCGGACTTCTTTAATGTTTATTCAAATGCTATTTTCTTTTCTGACACAGGAGACGGAAGCAGAACTTCATTCACAACAAATGGTTCTTCTTGGCTTGATAGTAACTCAAGTACATTAATTCCTTCTGGTCTTTATTACACGCCAAAAGGACCTCTTAATGAACCATATCTTTCATTGTATTGTTATGATCATAGCACCAGTGCATCTACACAGCCATTCTCTGTTGGTGATAGACATGGCATGTGGTACGGGTCTGATCAAGGCTATGCAATGCTTCAATTAGGCTCAACTGTTGCCGGCAGAGGAGCTGCTGCATTATTAAGAGTTGCAGCTAATGATGTTATGGTGTTTGACACCTATGGTGCAAATCAAGGCATTGCGCTTGGAACAATAGGTGCTAATTCTAGCATTAAAATGATTGCTGGACAGTCAGATATCGAGATAACTTCTGGTGCTACCTTGTCGTTAGAAGCTGACGAAGAAGTACAAATTACCACTGATGGAACTAGCATTACTGGCACTAGAACTTCAGCCAATAATGTTTTTATTGATGCAGGTTCTTCAAGTCTTGTATATGGAAAAGATGCATTAAATTCTTTTGATAGTAATGTTTTTATTACTGCAAACGCATCTATGAATCTTGGCCTTGCTAGTGCTACAAGAACTTTTGAGAATAATATATTCTTAGTAGCAGGAACAGATATATTTACTTATGCTACTGGAATTGACAATACTATTTATTTGCAGGCATCAGCAAATATCAAACTAGAAGCTGCATATGGTATTTTTCTTGAATTGTCTTCATTGCCAACTTCTAGTAGTGGTCTCGTTCAAGGACGTCTATGGAGAGATGGCGATACTATTAAAATAGCACTGTAAGGATTAAAGAATGACTATATCTACATCAAGCTTTCAGTTCAGACTGACCGGCGTAACAGGGACACCGTTTAATAACAGAACACGCCAAAACGTTAAGAAGCGAATTGCAAAGATATTGTATGTTCAGGCTCCTACTGACGATGCAGCTCTTCTGTCTTATGTTGGCTCTGATGAGATTAATCCTGCTACTAGTTTGTTTATTGGAGACCGTAGTGACAGTATATACACGAATTCAAGAACTAGTACCATTGAAGAAATTGTTTCTTTAGATGACAATGCTAGCCGTGGTCCAGTATCAAATACTAATTTCTTGTTTACTCAAGAGTTTGTTCAGGCTGACTCTGGATACATTCCTCTCTATTACAAACACACTCTTAGCTCTTCTGTTATTCCAGAATCAGTACGTATCTTTGACCATAAGTTCAATGAAGTTGGTTCAGACAAATGGAAACTTGTTCGTCAATACGAATGGAATGACTTAGATGGCACTACTGATGGTACTGTGGAAAACTACTTACTTTTCAATTCTTTAGAAAATAGTTATGATCATAACCAGGGCACATATAACGTTTACTTCGTTCAGTTTACGTCTGTTTCTGGCTCTGTGCAAACGACCACTACTGAAATTCTAAACAACGACAATGGATACCATCCTGCTCTTGCAGAAGACTATTGGCATATAACGCCTGGTGAACTTAAGCCTTGGGTATATGCATATTCGTTGAGTGATTTGATTGTGAGCTTTCCTGCTGTTGGCAAATATGCAATCAAGTATCTTGAGTCAAAGCGTATTGCCGTCAAGGCTCCTGTTGATTATACCGATACAGAACCATGGTTTCCGCGCATTATAAATGGTAACTTTACCAATGGCATTGCAGGATTTAATTCTACTTATAGTATTCCTGAGTTTGAGAACCAGGCATTTAATCCACTAGAACCATATAAGATTGCGGCCAGAAAGCTATCACAAAAGATCGATAAGAGACTGCTTAAGTTGCCTCATGAAGAAATACAAACTGGTTCTATCTTTTCTTATATAAATATAGAGTTCGAGAAAGATGGTGTAATAGAATATGCAGTTACAAACGATCCTAGTTTAGATGGCACAGCATATTTTGACTTTGATGGCAATCGTGTGCTTGATTCTGATGGAGCAGAAATTACTTGGTCAACTAGTAATTTTCTTGGTATAGACAGGAAAACTGGTATTGTTCATGTTGATTTTGATATTTCAGATTACTATTCTATCTATGCAACATACCCATATAAAGAAGAATTCTATACTCTTACTGGCATGATGATGAATCCAATCTTTGATTCTAATGTACATGCGCAAACAAGAGTTGTTTATTTAGTTCCATCTAGCGCTCCTAACGAGAATACAACAACACAAACAGCTTCTGTAATGTGGCTAAAAGTATCTCGTGCAGATCTTATTGAAGAACTTAATCAAGATGGAACATGTGGTAATGAATCTATCAATACAGATGTTATTCTTTCTGATGATGACGGATACAAAATAACTGGTGCACTAGGCCTTCATTATTCATGGAATTCTTCAACCGCAGCATCTGCTCAATCTCCTGCTACTGTTGTTGAAGTTATCCTAAACTATCCTTTTTACGTTGAGTCTACAGATGGATTTCCAAGAACAGGATGGTTAAGAGCAAAAGACACTAGTGGCAACTATCGTTACTTTAAATATACAGATAAAACAGATACGTATTTTGAATTATCTTCTAGCTCTTCGGAAGTTCCTACAAATGGAACTATTAATATTGATGATGGCGAGACAGTAGAGCTTGTTAGTTTTCTTCAAGAAAGAACTACACTTACTGATAGAACATGGGATGATGAACTTAGTGCTTATGGTCTGTCTACTGGCTTTCCTGTAATGGCTTCTCAGTATTTTGTTCTTGCAGAAATGGCTGTCAATCCCCCTCATAGCAAAGAGGGTCTTTCTATTATTGATGTTCGAGAAGACGGCGGTGGTATTAATGAAAGCAAATACGAAGAAGCCAAGCTTCTAAATCCTCAAGTGCAATGGTTTAACGACTACAATTCATTCGACGGACAGGTCTATCCATCTAATGCAGTAATTGTTGTTAAGCTTCCTTATACAGTGCTTGATGATTTCACACTTGACAACCTCAGAGAAATTGTTTCTGAAAAAGTTCCTTATGGTATTTATCCTCTTATTAAATTCTATGGATATGAACCAAGGGTTATTAGCATCCTTCCTGGAACTGCTGTTGGCTCTGTTGAAGTACAGTGGGAACAAGAAGGCTCTGAGTTCACATATGACATCTGGTATGCTCGTAATGAGAATGGGCCTTGGACCAAAGCGAATAGTCATTTGCTAACTGATGGCTCCGGGGCCTATAATAGTTTTACGATAGAGGGGCTAACCGATGGTGCTCCCTATCTTGTTAAGATAACCATGGAAGATAGATATTACTCATGGTGGTATGGATACAGTGGATATGATAGTATTAGTGGAGGCTTAGGTCTTGACGAGGATACGCCTGTTTCACCATTTGGCAACCTTTCCAACTTCCAATTTTTAGTTTCGTAGGAGCAAACTATGACTGTAAACCTAACACTTTCCGAAACTTCAGGCGGCTATTCATTAGCTGATACAACTGACATGGGAACGGTAATTCCTGGAAATGCTATTGGCCATCAGGATATATTTATTTCTCATGACGCAGAAGTAAACCCAATTACTGGCTGTGCAATCTATATGACTCGTTATGCTGGCAGTAACTATCTTGGAACAGATGAAGATGCAGACTTTACTCAGCTTATGGGCTGGGGCGATACAGCCTTAGCTGGAGTTGAAATGAGCATGACTCCTGATGTGTCGTGGGTTACAGGTACTAAGTTTGCAGCTGGCTGGAACTATTTTGCAAATGCTTACGGAGACATTGATAGTCAATTGCCGCTAGATAGCAATTCTATTGTTGTCGGCACACCAACAGTCGATGGAGTAATTCCAGTAGGTGGCGAAGCACACATCCAAATTGATGTTGATGTACCTGCTGCACCTGGTTCTGCTGGGTATAAAGCATTCTCTTTGGTCTTTGCATATTCGGCAACATCATAATGGCTACAAACACAAAGAACAAAAAGTCGCCAGGCACAGTACCTTCTCCCAGTAAAGAAGTACTTCCTACTCAATCTTCTTAGCAATATATATGCTAGAATTAGTTTGGGTTATATAATTTAATAGATACTTGCACTTTTCATAAGAGTGTGTAATATTTAACATTAAGAATAACACAACAAAAACCGCACAGGAGTTAACTAATGAATTTTACAAGAGAAAACCTAGTTCAAATTTGGGGCGTACTAAATGGTCTTAAAGAAATGAAAACAACTGCCAAAGGTGCTTATGGCATTTCAAAGAACAAAGGCATTGTCACGATAGAGATTGAAGCTATCGAAGAAGCTCAAAAGAACAAAGAAGTTCCCGAAGAAATTAAAGAATTTGAGAAAGAGCGCATTGCTCTTTGTCAAGAACTAGCTGACAAAGATGAAGATGATCAGCCTGTTGTGAATGGTAATGAATTTCAGATTCTAGAAAACAGACCTGCGTTTAATGAGAAGCTAGCAGAGCTTCACGCCAAATATAAAGAGGCACTTGACACCATTAAGAAACAGGATGAAACTTTCAAAGAGTTCCTAAAAGAAGAAATCGAGATTAATTTTCATACTATCAAAATTGATGATATTCCAAATGATGTTACTGCTCAACAGCTAGAAATTCTTGACAAAATTATCATCGACTAAGGAGCGATTTAAATGGCCCTACCTGTAATTCGCATATATAAAAATACTGCCGAAGACACACTTCGTGTTGATACAATTAGTATGGAAGCGACATCTAACGCGCTAACAACTGGCGTCAATGCAAAGACATACCGTCGTCGTCTTTCTGTTTCATATCTTCATGAAACTGGCGCTGCCAGAACAGTAGCAGGCATACAAATCATTTCTACTGCTGACACTTTTGAAACTGTTAGTGGAGATTATACTTATGTAGAATGGACTGGCATAAACAACGACACTCCTGTCAGGTGTGATATGTCAGATTTGCCAGGCATTGGCGATACTGTTTAGGGCCTTTCTTTATGGGAGCCTGGCTCAAACTTTTTGAAGATGGAACATCTGAACGTGGTTCTGATGCAGATATCTCAAAAGGCAAATCTTCTTGGAGCCAGGGCTGTCTAAATAATATAAAATCAGTTCAGATCTTTGAGAGAAGACATTGTTGTGTCTTGAACATGCCAAACACCAATTGGCATCAATACGATAGATACATTGCGCCATTAGACAACATGGGCAATAATGCTTCTGTTAGGATTGCCAGAGTAATGCAAGCTGAGATTAAACCAGAACATATTGGCAAGAATGTTTTTGTGATCAAATCTATTAGGACTATTATTGCAAATCTCTGTAGTAACGTATCAGAAAATGGTATCCTTATCTCTCAAGAACATGTTGGCCTGTGGGTTACTATGTACATATTGATCAATGGGCAATTAGGTATCTTAATATCTGAGAGAGGAGCTTTTCATGGGGACAAGCAAATATTTAAACAGTGTTCTTAAGGTCATGCCTGCTGTACAGGCTAGACAAATTTCTGAACTTCTCCAAGATCTTCAAGTAAAAGGTACAGTTAGAAATGCAGGAGAATACAAGGATAAGCTTCAAGAGCTATCTTTGATTGTTAACAACACTGTCCCTAAGCCTTCTTTCCAGCAAGTAAGAGCATTGGTCTGGTCTCTGTGTTCGTCTGATTCTCACAATGCTATGATGCAAGCTTTTAAGAATGACCTTGAGGCTGCATTCTTACAAGTAGATGAAATTGGCGAGAAGCTTGACGACCACCATGAACTATTAATGAAAAATATGATTGCTGACCTTGAGAGAAATCTTGACGAGCAATCCAATTACATTCGTAAATTAAAGTGGCTGGCCAATCAAAACAACGACTTTACACAAGTTCTTGTTAACTCTTTTTCGTCCTCTTCGTTGTTACATGTTCCTCGTAGTGACCTTGGGGCTGACTCTTTATATTTTGATAACAGAACACAAGAACAGAAAACATCTATTGAGCTGCCTTCAGCTGTAGTATCTGAGCGTGGCAAGAAGCTAATGCTAGACACCTCTGTAGATCCAGTTGTTAATCCTGTCGGTGTCCTTGTTCATCACGACCAAAGCTCATACGAAACTGAAATTAGTGTTGATATAGACAATCCTATTACCAATATTATTGACGCAAAGCGTGGAACCTTTTGGTTTAGGAATGTTTATGTAAAAGATAAAGTACCAAAGGTTACTACTGTTCTTGAGTTTGATTTAGGTCGTGGCAAAGATATTAACTATATTGTCGTTGAGGGCGGCACACAGGAGCCATTCTTTATTGAGAGCATAGAAGGAATATCGCCAGGTAATCATCGTATTGATTTATCTTCAGCCAGCACAGAAGTTGATGGCAAAATACGCATAGACTTTACTCGTTCTTTTGTTAGGTCAGTTAAGGTTACATTTGCAGTATACACATATCACAAGGCAGACTACTGGACTCCTAAAGACACAGACACTCATGAGTTACTTGACGAAGGCAATCGCTTTAATAGGTTGAAACGTAGAGATTTTTTATCACTAATATCTAGGGAAGCTTTAGCGTCTGACAATCTTGCTGATCTAGCTAATGTTCCTGATCCAATATCAAAACAACTTAATGCATTCCGGTATACTTTTGCTCTTGATAATGTCTGGTTTGGAAATGATACCTATAAAGATTCTGGTATTTTTGTTTCTAAGCCTTTGCATGTTAGCAACATAGGCACTATGGCCATTCAAGTTGACGAACAAGCAGAGACAGGCGTCACAAGAAATACAATTGAATACGAAGTTATTAAGATTGATAGATCTCCTAAGTATAAAGAAACACGTTTCTCTATACCAAAGATAGGCCAGAGCACTGTTGTTAGTGAGCGACTAATACTTACCAAGAGAGCAAGCGACACTGCAACAATCAAAGATACTGGAGCACTAAGATTCTGTCCATACATTCCTGATGACTACACAGGGCTGCCTGCACAAGAAGTGCCTATTAAAGTATATTGCAATGGTGAGCTTTTGACAGCAGGTTCTCATTGGGAGTTTGCATTCTCTAGACTCCCTCTTGTAAACCAAAGCCTGAACTGGCAGAACGTACTAACTGCTGGCAATGATTTCTCTCAGTACACACTAAACCCTCTTAAGTTCTGGATCAAGATAAACAATCCATCTACTGATGGAATCTATACAGTTGATTACACTCCCCGCACAAGCGACTATAATATTAATAACGCCGGAACAAATGAACAAGCTACTGTGTATCTAGATGTAGATAAGACTGTATATCTTGACAAAGATGGACGTGTTCACTTCAAGCAAGAAGACCCAGATGTTACAATAGAATCTGATATATACTTGCAGGTAACTTTACGTAGAAACAAAGCATCTCAAGTGTCTACTCCAGAGCTTTATGAGTATGCAATTCTAGCTGCTAGTTACGATTAGGAGATATAATGGCCAACAAGCATCTTACAGTTCCTCCAAGCGATGTAGCAAGAGCTAGACTTGAAGTCTTGCTTGAGTCAGTTAATGAGCTATATCATTCTGGCAATATGGTACTTGAGTCTGATATTGTATCTTCTTTTCATGAAGCGCTGAATATGTTTTATGAGTCTCTTGATGGCTCTATTCTTAGTGCAGTGATGAAAATATACGCTGGAGCACCAGCAGACCCAACAACATATAATGTTTTTACAACTGCACTTCGCAAAGACGCAGAGGCTATCTTTTCTGAGATTGCAGCATTAGATAGAATGATTGCCGCTTCTTACAACTCTATTGCTTCAGAACACAAGCAAACAATAGATACTAGTAAAAAGATTTCTAATAAGTTAGGCGACTATTTGCTTTATGCCGACCCTTCTCTTGGTGCAGGATACTTCTTTGGTGACAGTTTCAACACAACAGATAGGGTAGAAATTGGCTCTGATCTAGTTGACACAGACGAATGTTATGTTAGTTCAGATGAAGGAGTCGTTCTTCTACCTCTTGATGGCTCTCCAGTCGTTCCAAGTGTTGCTTCTATTGTTATTAATAGTCCTAGCAATGGCGAACCAGGAAGCAATCACCAATTAGATGTGTTTGGGCACGAAGATATAGAGGTAGTCAGTGACAACGAACCTAACACATGGTTTGAATACGAGAAGGTTACAACTAGTGAATCTAGCACTCCTTTGATATTTGACATTACTATTACACTAGAAGAAGTGGCTGTTGTTAACCATATTAATATTAACCCAATTAACTTTGGAACTCCTACTCCTATAAAAGTTACTAAGATTGAGACTTCTAAAGACGGAGCAGACTACTCTTCTATTAAAGATGAAGTTCCTTTGCGCGACTTCGTATCTGAAGAAGAGAAAGAAGAATTTGAGCTGTCTCCTGCTACATCAAAGTTTTCAGGTCAAGGTTTCTATTCTTTCTTGCCTCGTAAAGTACAGTACGTTCATATTGTTTTTGAGCAGCACACTCCATATACTATCGATACCAACAACGGTCCAAGGTTACGATATTCTATCGGGCTTCGCGATATTAATATCTTGGGTAGAAAATTCTTAACAGAAGGTGCTTTAGTATCTACTCCATTTGCTGCTAATGATGAAATTCGTAAAGTTTCTTTATGGGCATCTGAGAACCCAATAGAAGAATCTACACTGTCAGACCTAAAACATTTTATCTCTTATAACGACGGTGCTAGTTGGTTGCCAATCCAACCACAACAAAGAACTGGCACAGATATCTTAGAGGTAATTAATTTTAATAATATTTCAGACAATTCTATTCAAACTGAAGAAGCTGTTACTACGTTGCGCCATAAGGTTTCAATGAAAAGAGACCCTGATGCTTTCAAAGGAAATGTGACAGTTAAACAAGAACGTCTAAAGAAAATGGATATTGTTAATGTTCCTGCTGGTGGCCAGGCTGACGTATCATTAACCGAACGTCCAATTAAAAAATCTTTAAATGTTCTTCTTCCGTTCATGGGTAGTTTTAGTTGTCCCCGTCCAAGATTAGGCCCTTCTGTTAGAGGCCAGTCAACTCTTATGGACTTAGACTTTGTTGAGTTTACCGTAGATCAGCCTGGAGAAAGAGTTCGAGAGTCAGATGATGCAAGAGAAGGTTCTATTAGATTTAAGCTTCCGTTCAGAAATATTCCAAACCTTGAAGAAAAAATACGTGTCTTTATAAATGGAGAACAGATTGAGTATTCGCCTAAGTCCTCTTCTGCCTTTGCTACCAACCAAAGTCCTACTTCATATGACACTGTTAATTCAGACAGTAAAATATATTTCTTAAATAAGAAAGGTACTGAATTACAGTTTGGTCACAATGATATTTCTACAGGAGTTCAGTATGGATATATACCTTCTGGTGGCTCAAAAGTACAAGTTAGTTTAGACGGCGACAATCCTTTCTTGCGTTTAACTGATAGAGGATACATCCTTAATCTAACAGCTCCATCTGATGGCCAAAAAGAATCTATGAGTATCCTTGCTATTACCAACGTCAGTGACAATGAAGCAGCTCCATATGAAATTGAAATACCTCCTGGAGCAGAAAAATATAAATCAGGTCCAGATGTTTCTGCCGTAAAGATGAAAGATCTTACTAGCGAAGAGCTTGCTGCGATAAGAGCAGCTGTAAAAGTTTCACCTGGCGAACAAGAAGCCATTGTTGGTAATACTAACTCTACAACAAACAGCACTGGTGAGCTTCCTAACCAAGGCAAACTTCCTCTTACGAGCGTAAGTGGTCTCTCTCATTCGAAGCCAAGCAAAAAGGCTCTTGAATACATGGCAAAGAACACTGACGATATAGCTTCTATTGCACTAGGAATGGACACTGAGCTTGACCACGAGAACCAGGACCTAATAGGCTATAGTGGTTCTTTCTTTGTTGAGTCACATGAAGGAATGTTCCCTCCTGTATATGTTGATAGTGATAATGGCCTAGATCATTTTGACGTTGTAGAATATGATCTTGATGGTAATGTTATTGCCACAGTAAACAAACAGTTTACTAATAAGGTTGTTTTTGTTGATGGCGATACAGAACTTAGAGATCCACTTAGTAGCTGGGCAAAAGTTGAATCTCGTTATACGTTTGATCATTACTCAGGAGCTGTGTATTTTGGCTCTCCTCCTGCTGCAGACAGACGCACTGTCCTTGTGTGCAAAAAACGTAATGTAAAAATACTAGACCCAATGTTTTGGCGCTTTGACCGCAACTTAGTTACTGGCAAAGCAAACACACAAAAGATTGTACTTGATCCACGTGTTGTGTTTACTATGAAGCGCAAAGAAGAGTTTACGTACGATGGTTCTGCTCCTAATACGCGCAAGATAAATTTAATAACTAGTAACGAAAATTATCATGACTGGACAAACACTTCTATTGTTCGTGGTACTGTTACTCCAAGTGTTACATTGTTTCCAAGCAATGCAAAACCAATTGAAGTTAAGTTTGTTGATGGTGAAAATGAATTTGCTAACAACGTAGAGATTAAAGACGAACTAACATCTTTTACTCTTTCTTCTGGATTTGTTTACACATATCAACTTAGCAAGGTGGACGCTACAACTAACAAAACTCTTATTGGGTCTCCAGTATTTGCTCCTGTTCGCGATACTAATAGTGCTTCAGCACCAGTTAGTCAGTTTGATTTAGCTCCTCTTCCTTCTAGTACAACGCTTCAGTCTAATGGAGAATGGAGCGTAGATTCAGCTGGTCTTGTAAGTGTCTATTTTGCTACTGCTCCATCAGAAGACTATACTGTGTCTTATCGTATAAATAATTCAGACCCAGGAATTGATACAAGTGGTGTATATTCTGTTGATTATAACAATGGCATTATGCATTTTGCTTCTCCTATGCCAGCAGATGGCAAGGTCGAATTTGAGGTTTCTGCATACAGTGCTTTTTATAACATAGCTGAACAAGTTTCATTGGGTGAAATTGAAGATATTAACGAAGAGTCTAAAACCATTACCTTTACTTCTACGTTTGGTCTTAGATTCTTAAAGCAAGATACAGCATCAAAGTCTCGTCCTCAAATTCTTAAAGTATTTTATGAATACTACGAAACATCCTCTGAGTCTCTTGAAGATCTTGAGCCTTATTTCTCTCCAATTTGCAAAGACCTTGCCTTTAGGTCTGTTACTGCTAACCTTCTAGAGGAGCTATAAATGTCCCTAAAGACAACATATAAAGAATTTATTCTTGAAAATATTCTTCTTGAGTATCTTAAAGAAGGAACAGTCCCAAATGCAGAACAGATTGAAAGTGACTTTGAAACATATCAAGAGACACACTCTGATCTGTCTTTGCCAAAATCTAAATTTGTAGACTTTAGCGTTGAACGTGGTGACAACTCTAGTGCAGACCAAATGCAAAACATTGCAGACACTGTTTCAAGTGATGTCAGTGTTGTTGTGCGTGAAATATACAGTCTAGTTGGCAAGACAAGTAAGTTCTATGAAAGATGGTCTTTTGAAAATAAACGTTTAGCTGCCAAAGCACAAAAGCTAAACCAAGAAGTCGACTCTCTTTTATTGTTGGCAAATTATACTACTGGATATTTTTCTTCTGTAGCAGATGTGTTTACCGATATGAATCTTGTCAATACAGACAATACTACTGCCTATGTTAACGTTGATGAACAATCTGTTACTCTCAATCCTGGCACTGCCGAAGCAGGAACCATTAAACGTATTAACACAAATGATCTTACTGACTTAGATGTCTCGTTTGCTGCCTTAACAAAGAGACCTGGCACATCTGTTTATGATGTAAGCAGTAACAATAATTTAGTTCAAGCATTTAAAACTGCTGACACTACATGGGTTGGAAAAGTAACCTCAAGTGTGTCTGGCACTATGACCTGCGAACTTAAAGCACATGTAAGTAAAGATAAAGATATTGAGGTTTCGCGCATCGCATTTGACTATACAGGTCCCGTATCTGACAGGGCAACAGTAACTGCCATGCATTCTAAAGATGGATATAGTTGGTACATTCTGCCTACAAACGAAGCAACAAAGGTTCTTGCTTCTAATATGCTGTGGACGTTTCCTTTAACAGAAATGAGATGGATTAAGTTCATCTTTTATAAAGCTGCTCCAGATAGCGGTCAATATGAATATGATTTTTCACTTCGTCATATCAGACTGTCTGAAGTTACATATTACGCAGATGCAGGAAATGTGTTTGAAAGCAAAGCTTTATCTGCAACTAATGTACAAGAAAATCTTGTTGGGTTTAATCTAGTTCAGCTAGATGTTTGTGAAAACATTCCAGACAATACTGATATTGAATATTATATGTCTGTATCTAAAGACAACTCTACATGGACATCATGGACAAATATTCTTCCATCTCAAAGAGACGAAGTTAAGTATCCGAAAGTATTGAGCTTTGCTGGTGCAAGCTGGAAGAACAATACAATAGAAGATGAAGATGCTCACGGGTTGCTTAACAGTTCTTTTGACAACAATGTACTTGTTACTACTTTTGATACTGAAACTGGTGCGTTAGGTAGCGAAAGAGACATCTTGCAGTACCGTTTTAAAAATACAACATTTGCTGCTATTAATACTTCTATATTAGTTAGCGCTGATGAAGATCAAGATACTATTTCAAATAGTGTTGCAGTTTGGAGAAACATCAGAAACAAAACTAGCTATCCTGACACTCTCTCTGTTCGAGGCGTTGCAAGAGGCTGGGGAAGAAAAGAACAAACATATTCTTGTTATTTTGAGATTCTCTCATCAGACGGTAAGCTATTTGACTTTGGTGGAAAACAGTGTGCTATTGACGGACAGTTTGTAACTGGTGTTGTAAAAGTTCCTGCTGGAATACACAAGTTTGAAACCGATGCAACTAACTGGTTTGATATTGCTGAAAACTATATTGAGGCTGTTGGCTCTTCTGGTGCTGTGAGCACTGAAGAAACTCTTCAGGATATTGATCCTTTGTATCCGTACAATCATAAACTTATAATTGATGGCTTTCCATATCCGTCTGGTTTTAAAGGAAATCAAACATATACTGGTACTGATTTTTCTGCTGAGTTTTATGGTACCCGAACTAGTTTGTTTAATCTTGAAAATAACATAAATGGATATGGCCACTTTGCAATAAGAGGAATTGGTAAAAATGACCAAGCTGCGACGTTGTCTATTGTTTTGCGTTATGATCCTAGTGATTCTGACTTCACCAATGAACTGTTCATTACAAAATGGAGAGCAGGACAATCAGGAAGCGAAATGTACAAGTATGTTAAACTGAAAACAGTGCTTTTATCAGAGAGCACCTCTGTAACTCCAGCTTTAAATTCGTACCGAATAAAGCTTGGTCTTTAATGATAAAATATGACTTGGAGGTTGTAGATGTCACAGTGGAATTGGTCATGGGTATCAACCCTAGACAACACATTAAAAGCTTCTGATTCTATAGATCAAAGCGGAGGCACACTTTATACATATAGAGCTGCCAAACGAGGCCAGCTTAGTGCTGTTGAACTTAGTACTTCTATTGATTCTATCTCTACAAATATTAATCAACAGTGGAGATTGTGGAGGACACATATTCGTCCAATCATAGATTCTCTTCCTGCTGGTTCAAGAGATCAAAGATGGCGTCCAGGTATTGGTTTGCCAGAAAAAATTGATGCCTTAAAATATGGCGTTCAAGGAACAACGTTATTTGTCTTTAATGATGCAACATCAGTTAATGCATATGGAAGATATTGGGATACAACTGACGAAAGACCAAAGACAATTGCAGAAGCCCTAGAAGACGTCTGGACAGCCATCTCTGACATTGACACTACAACAGCTGCGACTGCTGGTGCATTCAGTGACACGGCCCTCTGGTACGCCATAGGCAATAGATATGAAGACGCTTCTTTGACTAGTGCTTCTTCTTCTTTGGATGCACGAACTAGTCAGATTGAATCAAATATTAATCAGCTTGCTGATGATATATACGGAGTGTCTGAAGGATTTGGTCCTTGGACGTTTGGTGCCCCTCTTTCTCATAGTGTTGCAAAAAACATTGATGAGCTTTTAAAGCTTCATAATGTCTCAGGTGGATGGCAAACAGATCCTACTGGTATTAGCCATTCTGGCATTGGAGGAAGTTCTCCTCCATTTGCTTATACTGATATCAGTCCAATGCCCACACAGACCTTGTCACAAGCAAGAACTACTCCTTATAGTACATTGTACAATGAGATTCTTAGAATTCGTTGGGAGATTGCTAGAACAAGAGGAACTGCCAACTATGTTACAGATGCTACAGACCCAGTTACTTCTGGCGTAGCAGACCTTAGCACGCATGTAAACTACGTTGGTTCTGCAACTCCAACGTCATCCAATCCACATGGGGTAGATCTTCTTATTGACCTTGGCGCGGGTGCATACTTTACTAATCTAGCAAGATACACAGGAATGACAGATTATACTAGCGGCTCAGAGATGCCTACTTATACATCTGTTAATTATATTACACAGAGCACTAACCTTGAAACAGCTATCAGCGCATTAGATACTGCTGTTTATAGCATTATTTCTGGCGGTACTGTTACTCGCTGGGAAGATGATTACGATAGGTCTGCACTAAGCGAGACAGTAAGGGAACAAACTGCAATTGTAGTTACACATAACAGAGGAATATATCCTCTTGTTCAAGTTCTTGACCTTAGTCCTACAGAAGAAGACTACTATGGGCAATACGTATCACCAGCAATAGAAGTAAATATTGTACATGTTGATGAAAACACATTTGAAGTTTGGTCAAATGCCGCAATCCTTAAAGTTATTGCACTGTTCTAGGAGGTCTAGATGAGTGGTAAAACTAAACTAGATAGAGCCAACTGGGCTAAAATTCAATATCAAGCTGGAGTGCCAGGTTCTTCAACGCCAGGTAATATCTATATTAATTCTTCTACAGGAGACCTGTACATTCGTCTTACTCTTGACACAGCATGGCAACTAGCTACAGGCGGAGGTTCTGACGTTCAAGACTGGGCTACTGGTACTGCATATGCTATTCGTCAAGAAGTAATGCATCTTAATTTAAGATTTAGATGTTCTTCTTCTCATACTTCTGCTGGTACGGCAGCTGGTTTCTTTTCTACAGACTTACAATATTGGGAATGTGTGTCGAACGAAGGACAGATTGTAAACCAAGCAACACATGGCTTTGCAGCTCAGGATGTTATTTATTATGACGACGGTACTGGTTGGCTTCAGGCAGATGCTTCAGATGGAGCAAAACTATCTGACCCACCGACCTTTGTTGTTGGCGTAGGTACTAATTATTTCTTGATGGTTCAAGATGGCACAATCACATTGACAGGCCACGGCTTGACTCCAGATGAAGTTTATTTTCAAGACCCTGTTACGCCTGGTGTTCTTACTGCCACAGAACCTACCAATCCTGCATTCTATTCATGTCCAATTGTCAGAGTAAGAGATGCCAACACGCTAACTGTTCTTCCTTATCGTCCTGCTGAGGCAGGTTTATCTGGCACTTCTAATACTTACTTAGGACTGACAGACGCTCCGTCTTCATATACTGCATACAGAATTCCATACACAAATTCTGGAGCTACTGCACTGGAAGATAGTGATGATTTTACATACAATGATTCCACAAAATATTTAACATTAAAGTCAACAGGCTCTTCAAATGAACCTGCACTTGACTTGCACGTCTGGAGCAATACTGTAACTGCCGCTCCTCTAGTCCGTATTGTTCATTCAGAAGGCACAGAGTCTGTTCCACTAAACACAAGCTCTGGGTCTTATCTTGGCAAGATAGAACTTGCTGGGTATACTGGATCTGCTGTTGCTACTGGTGCATATATTCGTGGCGTTGCCACACAAGACTATACTACTTCTGCTCTTGGTACTTCCCTAGAACTTAAAGCTGTTCTTCAAGGAACATTATCAAGCTACACAAGCGTCATTCTGAATGATACTGGCCTTACAGATGGAAGTATTTCTTTGTCGCCTCAAGGTTCTGGTGAAGTTGCAGTTCGTGATTCTCTTGGAAATCTTCTTGCAAGATTCTATAATGCTGGTGGAATTACTCTAGCTTCATATTCTAATCAAGACGTAAATGTTTCTTCTCCAAGTGACTTGATTCTTACTCATGATTCAGATGGCAATAGCACTGGAGACTTTATCCTAAAGAGTAATGGGAATAATGTAATTCAGTCTTTCGGCGCAACTGGAGATTTAACACTACAGACCTATGGAACAGGGAGCATTCAGACACAGTCAATTGATAGTCTTGCATTCTTGTATGATAGCGCAGGCACTGGGTCGGCTAGTGTATTTAGTATCTCTAGAGGTTCAGGTTCTTCTGCTGTTTTGTCATGTGATATTAATGGAGGCATAGAGTGGGATGTTCCTTCTGGTCAAGATTTTGCTATAGATTTTGCCGACACGGGAAGCGTCTTAGATCTTCAAGGCGGAGGAATAAGATTAGGCGATTGTACAGATACAACAGCTGGCAATATGCGCTGGAACGGTTCTGTATTTGGAGCATATGATGGTTCTAACTGGAACGAAATCTGGGCATATCAGTCATCAAAAAACAGAAGTGGTATTTGGCAGGATGGAACTATTATTGCTCGTGTTTCAGATGCTTCGTTTACTGTTTCTGACAACACTACGAACCAAGAGATTTTTAGAGAAGGTAGACCAATCCGATATGCAGACACGCCTGGCTCGTGGAGATACGGTATTGTAACTGGATATTCTAGTGGAACTGTTACTCTTGCTGGCGCAGCAATGACAACAAGCTTTGATGCGTTTATTCAATATGCTCCTGCAAACAATGCCGTTGTAGAAACTTTTATTGTTGGTGGTGCTTTTGCTAATGCGACAGAGACATCCTTGCTGTATGCTGATGCTGATACTTTGCACTATTGGAACTACGGGCATGCACATGCTGTTAAGTTTACAGTTATTTGTAAGTCAGCAGACTCAGGGGCGAATGATCCTCGTGTCAATGTTACTATTGGTGGCAATGGAGTCAGTACTTCAAATTCTAATGCAGGAGTTGAATGTATAGAAACAATTTCTGCAACAACTACAGATATTAATACAACCAACTACAACATTCTCTACGGGGACAGAGTTGAAATTTCTACTGATGATAATGGCACAAATGACGACGCAGAAGACCTAACGGTACAGGTGGTTTTTGTTCTTGAATAATTTGGAGTAACGCTATGCCATATAAATTCAATCCATTTACTAAAAAGTTGGATTACTACGAACCTCCTGCAACAGTTGGATCTGGCGAGGCTAATACGGCTAGTAATCTTGGATCTGGAGAAGGCCTCTTTACTGTTAAAGGCGGAGTAGATCTTCCTTTCAAAGGCATAGACGCTACGTCTACCAAGATAGCTGTTACCTCTAACGCTAGTACTGTTCTTATTGATGTTGACGAAAGCAATATTGTTCATCAAAATCTTTCTGGAGCTGGCACAAATACACACACACAGATTGATTCGCACATTGGCGATGCCACACTTCATTTTACTGAAGCAAGCATAGACCATACAGCTATTGCTAATATTGGTTCCAACAGCCACAGTACTATAGATAGTCATATTGGTGATGCCGCCAAGCATAGAGAAATCAATGACTCTGGAACTGCTGCGACCGACTTATGGTCTGCCGACAAGATCGGTACTGAAATTGACAATAGTCTTCCTTTCTTAAATCCAAGAGTGGTTTTTAAAGAACAATTCACAGGTAATGGAGCATTAACAACATTTCAGCTTGATGGCACATTGCTCAATGCTACATTCTCTACAGGTTCATGGTCCGCAGGTAATATTTTAAATACACATCCTTCTCATGTTACTGCAACTACAAAGATTGAACTGTATGATTCTGGCAATGTGTTTACTAGAAATAGAATTTCTATCTCCTCAATTAGTGCTGGTGGGTTAGTTACTCTTAGCCATGCACCATTGGCCGTTAACTTTACTGTTTGGTATTGGTATGAAATTCAAGCTACTGATATCATTGACGACTACTACAGAGAAGATTTTATTTCTTCCATGGAAGCTGCCACATCAGTTATCGCAACTGGCGTTCCTGTTAATACTGGTTCTTTTGCTGGTATATTAAGCGCTAGTGATGATGAAGTTCAAGCTGCTTTAGATACTTTAGATGACCATACACATACTCATACAGGAGATGTCACTGGTACTAATGCTTTAACATTAGAAAGTGTTGCTGTTACTGGCCAAAGTACAGTTACTGCATTAGGTGCTGATTATGTTTTAATCAGTGACACTAGTGATTCTGGTAACTTAAAGAAAGCTTTAATTAGTGATTTTGCAGGAGGCAATGTATCCAACTATGGAACGCCAGTTGATAACCAAATAGCAGTCTGGAGAGATGCTACTACAATAGAAGGCACTACTGGTTTTACGTATAACGGATCTGTATTAGATATAACTGGCAATATTACATTAAGTGGTACTGTAGACGGAATTGACATTGCTACAGATGTTGCTGCGAATACACTAAAAGTTACCAATGCCACTCATACAGGAGAGGTTACTGGAGACTCTGCTCTGACGATTGCGAATGATGCCGTTACTTATGCAAAAATGCAGAATGTTGTTGCTGATGGACGCATCTTGGGAAATGTTGCAGGCGTTGGGCAGCCTGTAGCGGAATTGACGGCATCTCAAGTTCGTACGTTAATCAACGTCGCTGACGGGGCAACGGCCGTCACGGTTGATGACACTGCTTATGACTCCACGAGTTGGGATGCGAACACTGATGCAGCGAGCAAAAACGCGATTAGAGATAAATTCGTACTCAACGATTCTGCGATTGGTTTGAATACCGCGAAGGTAACGAACGCAACCCATACTGGAGAAGTCACAGGTGACACTGTGCTGACCATTACAGACGATGCGGTAACTTACGCTAAGATCCAAAATGTAGTTGCGAATAACGTCCTTCTAGGAAACAACGCAGGAGCGGGTAGTATTGTTGATGAGTTGACGGCTACCGAGGTGAGGTCCTTGATCAATGTTGCTGATGGAGCAACGGCTAATTTAGGCGATGTCGTCGGTCCAGGGAGCGCTGTTGATAATAATATTGTGACGTTTGATTTGACGACGGGTAAATTGGTTCAAGATGGTGGCGTTACTCTAGGAACTGGTACCAATACCTTTAGTTTAACACGTGGAACGGCGAGCTTGGATATTGCGGCAGGTTCTACTCTGGATGTTAATGCTGATTTAACAGTTGGAGGCGTGTCATCGATTGACCAGGATGTGACTACTACGGGTAGTCCGACATTTGTAGGACCAGATGTAGACTATATTGATTTTGACACTGTTGTTTCTGCCCCTACCCATCAAACAGGACGTATGCACTGGAGTGCTGATGATGGGACGGTTGAAATTGGGTTGGATGGCGACGAGGTTCTTCCATTAGGACAAAAGGGGATCATCCGTGTCCGTAATGTTACAGGCGGGGTACTGGATCGCGGAACAGTTGTATATCAAAATGGATCATCCGGTAACCGTCCAACTGTAGACGCTGCGGACAATACTGACGCAAACAAGTTCCATGTTCTCGGTATGCTTGCAGAAGATATTGCGGATAGTGGCACCGGTTTTTGCTATCCTTGGGGGGTTGTCAAGGGCACAGCAACAGAGCCCATTGACACTTCAACAATGTCTGCAGGTGACACGCTATATCTTAACAGTTCTGGCGGATGGACAACGACACACCCAACCGTTGCAACATATGCGACTGTGGTGGTAGGTACTGTTCAGAGATCGCATTCAACAGAGGGATGGATTTATGTAGAGCCTTCAAAATCATTCTCAATTGGAAATGAGTTTGACGGCACGATCCGCCAATCGGTAGTTAATGAATCTACGGGAACCTCGGCTGCTGCTGGGTTCACTGCTGTTAATGATGCAGGACACTGGATGACTGTTGGGATTGGCGGCACCAATAGTACTGCTTTTGCCGATAACGCTATTTTTTACGGTCCTGGATACAACGACAATCTTTATGCAGTCGATGGGGCTAAGAGTCATAAATGGTATGTGGATCCTACTGACAGCCATAACAATTCGTCTCTATCTTACCTTTCCATGGAGTTGAGTTCGGCGGGAGATCTGACGTTGCAGCGGGGGCAATACGTTTCGACAATCGTAACTGGCACGGCTCCAATGAACGTAACTTCCACCACCTTGAATGCGAACTTTAATGCGGATTTGTTAGATAGCCAAGAAGGTACTTATTATTTGAGTCGTGCCAACCATACTGGCACTCAGACGGCCTCGACGATTAGTGATTTTCAAACGACTGTTTCAGCGAACAGCGATGTTACGACCAATTCTGCGAAAGTTACAAACGCTACTCATACTGGTGACGTAACTGGATCTAATGCGCTAACGCTTGAAAGTGTAGCGATTACTGGACAATCTGAAGTTACAGCAATAGACACAGACTATGTATTGATTAGTGATACTAGTGATAGTGGCAATTTAAAGAAAGCATTAGTTAGTGATTTTGGTGGTAGCAGCGGTAATGTATCTAATTATGGAACACCAGTTGACAATCAGATAGCTGTTTGGAGAGACGCTACTACAGTCGAAGGTACCACTGGCTTAACTTATACAGGTTCTGCATTAGACATTACTGGTAATATCACACTTACAGGCACTGTAGATGGTATTGATATCGCTACAGATGTTGCAGCAAATACTTTAAAAGTAACAAACGCTACTCATTCAGGTGAAGTTACAGGTTCTGGCGTATTAACCGTAGACCCTACTGCTATTAGCAATAAAGGTACAGTTACTGCTGTAGGTAGTGATTATGTTCTTATTGGTGACACAAGCGATTCAGGCAACCTAAAGAAAGCTCTTATTAGTGACTTTGCTTCTGCTGGTGGAGACATGGCAGCAGCCACATATGATCCTGCCAACATAGCAGAACAGTTAGTTGGTATTAGTGCAATACAAACTTTAACTAACAAGACACTTACATCTCCTGCTATCAACAATCCAACAGGTTTGGATGCTAATGATATTTCAGATTTTGATACTGAAGTTTCAAACAATACTGATGTAGCTGCAAATACTTCTGCGCGTCATGTAGCTGCTACAGTAGCTGATACTTCATCAATTAATTTAACTTTAACAGGTCAACAAATTTCAGGTGTTGTGCTACCAGCAGGTGTAGACCATGACTCTCTGTTAAACTTTGCTAGTAACGAACACTTTACAATGGCATCGATTGTAATCGACGCTACTCAAGTAGAACTTCTTGAAATTGGCACTGCTACATATGATGATGTACAAGACTGGAGTAACGGAACACAATCTGCTGGTATTATTTCTGGTGGTTCTATTACTGATGGTGGCAGTGGAACTATTGATATTTCTGACGTTAAGGGAATTGTCAAAACAACTAATTCTGATATTGGAGAGAATAGATTCTTTGATTTGACAGGCTTGACTGGACAAACCTTAACAGATAATTCAACAAACTATATTGCAGTTGATTACAACTCTGGCACGCCGCAGTTTGTAATTGGCACATCGAGCACTGCAAATGGCCACACGATTTTTAACTTAGGAAAAGTATATCGTGAAGGTACTTTAGTTGATATTATTGATTCTGGATTACATCTAGAAGATATAGCTAAAAGAATTCAACAGCATCATGTGGAAACATCTTCTCTTCATTTTGTAAGTGGCGCTAGTGTTTCTGAAACTGGAACTAGAAATATAGTTATTACTGCTGGTGTTATGTATGCTGGATTAAATAGAATTGTAACAACTGGCATTGATACTTCTGCAACAGATGATTTTGAATATTATTATTATACTGGTTCTGCATGGGCAGAAAGTGATCAAACTCAAATAAACAATACACAGTATAATGATATTGCTACTGGTTTAGAGACTATTTCTAGTAATAAATATGGAGTTCATTGGGTTTATAAAGGAACTGGAACTTCTACTTATGTTATTTATGGACAAGAAGAATATACGCTATCAGAAGCTCAAGCTGCTCAACCGCCAGGAACCCTTCCAGATCATGTTAACGAATTTGGTGTATTAAGAGCTAAGATTATTATTCAAGAAAGTGATACTTCTTTTACTGAAATAGAAGCTGTTGATGATCTTACATTTGTTTCATTTACTCCAAGTGATCATAATGAGCTTACAAGTTTACAGGGTGGTAGTGCTACAGAGCGCTATCATTTAACAGTTGCTGAAATTAATGCTCTTCATCCTGCTATTACTTTAGATGCTTCAGCCACTACTGGTGGATTAAGTTTATCTACACAGGCAATTAGTTTTCAAGCTGCTACTACAGCACAAAATGGATACTTAACAAGTACAGACTGGAATACGTTTAATGACAAGGTTAGTAATGCTACGCATACTGGTGACGTAACTGGAGCAACAACATTAACGATTGCTAACGACGCAGTTACTTATGCAAAAATGCAAAATGTAGTTGCTGATAATCGAATATTAGGTAATATAGCTGGAGCTGGTGGAATTATTACAGAGCTTACAGCCACTCAAGTTCGTACTATGATCAATGTAGCTGATGGTGCAACTGCAAATGCAGGAGATGTTGTTGGTCCAGGTTCAGCAGTAGATAATGATTTAACTGTTTTTGATAGTACAACTGGTAAGCTTATTAAAGATGGCGGTGTTGTACTTGGTACTGGTACGAATACATTTAGTCTAACACGTGGCACGGCTAGTTTAGATATTGCTGCTGGGTCTGTACTTGATGTCAATGCTAATCTTACTGTTAGTGGAGTTTCATCTATTAATCAAGATGTGACTTCTGGTGCCGCTCCTACATTTGCTGCTGATAACTTCTCAGATGGCGGAAGTAATGCAATCATTACAACTACTCAAGAGACTAATTTTGAGACAGCCTATAGTCATAGTCAAGACAATACACAAGCTCACTCTGATTATTTAATTAATAATGGTAACGATACTACTAGCGGTACTATTACAATGGCTGGTGCTATTATCTCAGCCAATACAGCTACTATTACTCATAGTGGAACAACTAGTTTAACTATTGCTTCTACGGCTGGGACAGTTATTGTAGAAGGAGTTACTTTTACAGGCACAGCCATATCAGACGCTACAAATACCAATTGGGATGCAGCTTATTCACACATAAGTAATAACGGTACAGACCATAGCTATATTGATCAAGACGTAACAACGACAGGAACTCCTTCGTTTACGTCAGTAACTGTTGGAAATAGCGGCTTTACTGTTGGGTCTTCAGTACCTTTCAGTGATGCAGCAGGCACTTTAACGTTGCAAAACATCGATGCGTTAGATGCCACTACCGAAACCACTATTGAAAATGCAATAGACACTTTAGCAAATCTTACATCTGTACAAGGCCATACAGTAACGCTTACCGGTAATCTAATTAGATCTGGAGCACACGCTCTAACCTTAACTACTACTGGAACTACGAACGTTACGCTTCCAACAACAGGCACATTAGCAACTACAGCTGAATTGCACAATGCAATAACATTACACTCTTCAGCTACCACAGGCGGCTTAAGCCTATCGACGCAAGAGATTTCTTTCCAAGCAGCAACTACCAGTCAGAACGGTTATTTGACTAGCACTGATTGGAATACTTTCAATAGCAAACAAGACACTATAAGTACAGGCAACTTAACAGAAACTACTTCAAGTGTCCTTACTATTGTTGGAGGAACTGGTGCTGTTATAGGTTCTGGTTTGACTATTGAAGTTGATCAGGCTGATACTGATAATGATGGTTACTTAAGTTCTACAGACTGGGATACATTTAACGGCAAAGCCAATGCAGACCAAACCATGTACATTGGCACTACTGCTGTTGCTATCAACAGAGGCTCAGGGGCACTTACTCTGGTAGGGATTACACTCACGACTCCTAATATAGGAACTCCTAGCGCAGGCGTCCTAACCAACTGTACAGGACTTCCTGTGGCCGGGCTGGCTAACGGTACAGATGGTGAGTTAATTACTTGGGATGCTGCCGGAGTAGCTGCTACAGTTGCTGTGGGAACTGCTGGACATGTGCTGACTTCTAACGGAGCTGGTGCAGCTCCTACATTCCAAGCAGTATCTGGATCAGGAGACGTGGTAGGTCCGAGCAGTGCTGTCGATAATAATCTTGTGACATTTGATTTGACGACAGGTAAGCTGGTACAGGACGGTGGAGTTACTCTTGGCACTGATACAAATACTTACAGTTTAACCAGAGGAACAGCTTCTCTGGATATTGCTGCTGGGTCTACACTAGATGTTAATGCAAATCTGACAGTTAGTGGAGTTTCTTCTATTAACCAGAATGTAACTACAACAGGAACGCCTTCGTTTACTTCGGTTACAGCAACTACAGTGAATGCTACGACCCTGGACACCAATATAGCTGCTGCTGGGTTGACTTTAAGCGGAACTACCCTGGCGGCTGACGGTACCGATGCTAATATAGACATTACATTGACGCCAAAAGGAGCTGCGGGTATCTACCTAACTGACACTACTGCTCCTGGGACTACCACTAACAGACTTTACAGTGTATCTGGAGCAATTTATTGGAATGGTACTGCTCTAGGCTCTGGAACTGGCGACGTGACTGCTTCGGCTTCTATGACTGATAATACAATTGTTAGAGGCGACGGTGGATCTAAGGGTGTTCAGGATACTGGGATTAGTATTGACGACGCTGATGCTGTTACTTCGGTAGAAACTCTCGGATACAAAAGTGCATACCCTATTGGAAATAGCTCTACAGCCTTCAACTTGACTTTGTCAAATGGTCAGCATCAGACTGTGACTCTTACGGGCGATTGTGCAATGACTATTGTAGACACTGGGAACATTGGTGATGGGCAATGGACAGTGACTTGTACGCAAGGTGGGGTTGGAAGTTTTGCAATTACTTCTGCTACTGTAAGTGGAGGAACAGTTAAAGTAGAGGGAGGAGATGATCCTACTTTCTCAACTGCTGTAGGTGCTGTTGACACTATGGTGGTTAAGAAAGAGGGCACTGTATACTACATACAAGTAGCTGCTTCTGATTGGCAAACTTGGACATAGGAGTTTTAGATGGCTGATATTTTTTGCTATGATGCTCTGACAACTGGTGATAATGATGGAACCACCTGGGAAGATGCCTATCGAGATCTCCAAACTGCGATAGATGCGCTTGGATCTGGCGATGTTCTGCGCGTCAAAGGCGGGACGATTACGCTCACTGCTAGGATTGATTT
>Ga0180433_10000091_pt1 | contig 141145 bp, 157 predicted proteins | sample SS_ome_8_FD_132980 | JGI IMG/M metagenome (GOLD analysis project Ga0180433, IMG submission 132980) | Hypersaline lake sediment archaeal communities from the Salton Sea, California, USA - SS_1_D_1 metaG | ecosystem: Environmental > Aquatic > Non-marine Saline and Alkaline > Hypersaline >... | reverse complement strand
TCCCTTTGCAGAATTATTATACAGAGAAGGATATTAAAAAAATGGTTGCCGCCCTTAATGATGTGATGGAGAAATTATAAAGAGTTACATTTTCCAGAAAAAGTAGAGAGCCATCGCCCCCCTGATAATTTCAGCAATCAGGATGGCAGCTATTACCCCCCAGAGTCCGAAAAAAGGACAAAGCACTAAAAACAAGATTATTTTTACTAAAGGGGCTCCTGTATTTACGAAATAAAGAGCTCTTTTTTTCATTTCAGCTGTCAGGCCAGCTATTAGCAAAAGAAAGGGAGAGATGGCTATTGTCGCACACAGAACCTGGAAATAGGGGACGGAGTCTTTGTAGGTTCCAAGAAGCAGACCGTAGACGGGTTTTGCGATTAAGGCCAAAAGAAGAGCCGCTGGAACGGTCACAGCAAACAGTTTGAAAAATTTGGCGATTATTCCTTTTTTTCTTGCTTGATCTATTTTTCTTTCTCCCAGCTTAGGGAGAGACAAGCTGATTATTGGAAAGGCGTCTCTTATTTTATCAATGGGCTGTTTGGCAAAAGAGTAAATAGCTACCGGCACAGCCCCCAGAAAGTGCCAGACGATTATTCTGTCTAAGTAAATTGTTGCTGTCTGCAAGGCATTCATTAGGGTTAAGTGTTTGCCAAAAGATATTGCGCTTTCGTCTTTTTCGTCGTTGGCTGCCTGCTTTACCGTTTTTTTATAAAAGAGCCAGTCAAAAAAAGTATGGGCAGCCAAGAATACAGCAATAATTATCAGGATATTTTCTGTTAAGTAGATGGCGGAAATCAGAAAAAGGGCGGCCAATCCGGCAGAAGCTATTTGATATTTTGTTCGCAGATCAAATCTTTTTCTGCCATTCCAGAAAGAAGTATAAACATAGAAACCCTGTTTAAAGGGGACGAACAGGGCCACCATCAGGAAGCTCATTGCCAGAAGATTGCTTCCTTGAAAAAAATAGTAGCCGGCTATTCCAAAAGAAATAATACTGCCGATCGTTCCCCATTTCATTTTTTCTTTTAAGGCCAGCCGGAGCGTTCCCTCTTTTTTCTGGGCAATACTTTTTATAACAGAGGTGGTTATCCCCGGCAGGCCGAAAATAGCCAGCAAAGACAGTCCGGAAACAGCAAACTGGTAAGTACCGTAACCTTCTTTTGACACCCAGTGGGCAAAAGCCATCATGGTAAGAAAAGATATGGCAGAAAGTCCAACCTTATCCACTATTAACCAAAAACCTCCTCTGGCTACGTAAACCATATCTGTTTTGGTGTATTTTTGCGACCAGCGTAGCCAAATAAGCAACTTTTGTTTCAAGGTTGATAATTTCATAGTTATATTATACACTGATATGTAGTAATATAAAGCCATGATAACTTTTATTATCGCCGGCGCCATCGGCGGTTTATTAAGGGGAGCCGTAGGAGTGAGTAAGTACATGCGCTCTTACAAAGATGTGACCATCAGGCCCTGGTACTTTGCAGGCATGGTGGCTCTTTCTGCTGTTGTCGGAGGAGCTGCTGCCTGGGTTACCAATGATTTGGGATTGGCCTTTCTGGGATTAGAGGAGCTTCCTGTGGCCGTCGCCTTTATTATCGGATACGCCGGAGGAGACTTTATAGAGAATATTGCTAAAATAATCGCCCAAAAAAGCACCCTGTTTGAATAGGGCTTAATGTAATTTTGAGGCAAAATCACTGGGGCGGCTTTATAAATAAATCCTATGAATTTATATAAATTGATTAGAAACAAAAAAGCCAAAGTGGCAGTGATTGGTCTGGGATATGTCGGTCTGCCTACGGCCGTAGCATTGGCCAGGGCCGGCTTTAAGGTTTTAGGAATAGACCTAAAAAAAGAAAGAGTAGATTTAATTAACAAGGGCAGATCTTATATTCTAGACATTCTTTCAAAAGAGCTTAAGGGTTTAGTAAGAGATAAAAGGTTGGTTGCTTTTAATAATCATCAGCCCCTTAAAAAGGCTGACATTGTTTTAATTTGCGTACCCACTCCCTTGGATAAAAACAGAGTTCCCGATGTTTCTTACATTATTTCTACCACGCGGGAGATTGCCAGACTCTTGCACAAGGGTCAGCTTATTATCTTAGAAAGTAGTACCTATCCCGGCACAACCAGAGAGGTGATTTTACCTCAATTGGGAAAAGGTCATTTAAGGGTGGGTAAAGATTTTTACCTAGCTTTTTCTCCGGAAAGAGTGGATCCCGGCAACAAAAGATATAAACTCAGAGACGTTTCCCGGGTGGTTGGCGGCATAACCAAACAATGCACCCAGCTGGCTACAGAGTTTTATAATAGCTTTATTAAAGCAGAAGTTATGCCCCTTACTTCTCCAGAAGCAGCTGAGATGACCAAAATTCTGGAAAACAGCTTTAGACTGGTTAATATTTCCATGATTAACGAGCTGGCGCTTTTTTGCGGCAAGATGGGAATTGACATCTGGGAAATCATAGAAGCCGCCAAAACCAAACCGTACGGCTTTATGCCGTTTTATCCCTCTCCGAAAATAGGTGGCCACTGTATTCCCCTAGACCCATTTTACCTTTCCTATAAAGCCCAGGAATATAATTTTTGGACAAGATTTATTGAGTTGGCCGGGGAGATAAACGAGCAAATGCCTCATTTTGTCGTAACTAAGATTAATAGTATCTTGAATCATAATAAGAAACCTCTTAGTGGTTCAAGAATATTAGTTTGGGGCGTGGCTTATAAAAAAGACATCGGGGACGCCAGAGAATCAGCGGCTCTTGAAATTATTCCGGATTTATTAAGAAAAGGGGCCCGGGTTGCCTATTTTGATCCTTTTATCCCAACAATCGAAGTGAAGGATGGCCGGCTGGCAAGACCGCGAACCTTGAGATCAATAAAATATTCTTTGGCTAAGCTGAAAAGTTATGATTTGGTCTTAATTCTGACCGATCATTCCGGGTTCGATTACGATAATTTGGCTAAAAATTCAAAATTGGTTGTTGATACCAGAAATGCCATTAAATCAAGAAAATACAAAAATGTCAGCTGGTTTTAACAAGAAATTTGCCATTATCGGCAAGGGCTTTATATATGACTCCCACGCAGATGCTATTGCAAAAATGGGCGGGCAGATTGTAGATGTGGTAGATCAATCCGGAGGACTCGGGGCCTGGAAAGAGGTGGTCAAGAAAACTGAGGCTGATTGCGTTGTCATTCTGGCGCCCAATCACCTTCATTTTACGATGACAAAGCTTTCAGCTGAAAACGGCAAAATGGTTTTGTGTGAAAAACCATTGGTTCTGAAATCAGCAGAAGCGGGAACCTTAGCCAAGTACCCGAACATATTTACAGTTTATCAGCTAAGATACCACCCAGCCGTTAAACAATTAAAAGAAGAATTAAAAGAGAATGAAAAATACCAGGTTGAAATAGATATTTCGGTTCACCGGGACGAGCCCTACTGGAAAAGCTGGAAGGGGGCAGATGATAAATCGGGCGGCATTCTTTTTAATTTGGGAATTCATTATTTTGACCTGTTGCTTTATCTTTTTGGAGAGGCAAAAGAGATAAAAACTTCTTATCTTGATCATAGGCACGGGGAGGGAGTTATTTCGGGAACCAATTATATTTGCCGTTGGCAGATAAGAGCGGATGCAGAAAAAGAAAAACAAAAAAGATTTTTTAAGATAAACGGAAAAGATTATAATTTTTCCTCAAGGGACAACCCATCTTTTGAAAATCTTCACACCTTGGTTTACGAGGATTTATTGAAAAAGAGAGGCGTTAATCCTCAAGAGGCAATGAAATCCATTGAATTAATTGAAAAAATTTATGCCTCAAAAAAATAAACTTAAGGTGCTCATTACTTCGGCCGGTTCGACCAATGGAGTGAATGTGATAAAGGCCCTTAGAGAACAGAAAGAAATTGACCTTTTTTTAATAGCTGCTGACGCTAATCCTCTGGCAGCCGGTTTTTATTTAGCCGATAAATATTATTTAGTTCCCAAAGCTGATAAATCAGACTTTGTTTCTGTTATTCTAAAAATTTGCAAAAGAGAAAGCATAAAAATAATCATTCCCACGTTTTCTTCCGAACTCTTCTTTTTTGCTAAACATAAAAAAACCCTTGACAGAAATGGCATCAAAATGGCCATCTCGGACTACAGAACGCTTTTAATTACCGAGAACAAAATAAAAACCGATGAATATTTCAAAAAGTGGAAGATTCCCTCACCCAAAACTTATAGCGCAAAAGAGCTGAAACAAGGAAAGGTTAAATTTCCGGTTATGATAAAACCGATTGAGGCAAGCGGCAGCAAGGGAGCCGTTAAGGCAAAGAACTGGCAGGAAATGTCTTTTTTTAAAGGGTATATAAAAAAGGGTTTTGTACAAGAGTTTGTACGCGGCACAGAATACACCATAGACGGAATATGTGATCTTCGGGGAAAGATGATAGCGGCCTCTCCCCGCATTAGATTAGAAACAAGGGGGGGGTTGGCCATTAAAAGCATTACCCGGTTTGATCCTCAAATTATAGCTTATACAAAAAAAATCGTAGAAGGCTTCAAAGTCATAGGTCCATTTAATGTTCAGTGTATTAAGAAAGGAAAAAAACTGAGCTTTATTGAGGTTAACAGCAGATTCCCTTCGGGGGGGCTTCCCTTGACAGCAAAAGCGGGTCTGAACCTGCCTCTAGTTTCGATAAAGCTTCTCTTGAGAAAAAAGATAAAGAAGCCCAAGATAAAAAAGAACATAGCGATGACCAGATACTGGGAGGCGATTATTGTAAAAAAAACAGGGCAGGGCTATCGAGCTTTATGAAGAATCCAATCAAGGCTTCAAGAATAAAATGGGAAGAAGTTTTACGTGGAAATTTAGAGCAACATCTTGACTCAAAACAAAACCCAAAGATAGGCTTAATTGGCGCCCTTGGGGCAAATGATGTAGGAGACGAAGCGATGCTGGTGGCTCTTATGGACAGGCTTAAAGATTGGTTTCCGGGGGCCAAGCTTACAATATATTCTAATCGCCCCCGTCTTACCAATTTTTATCTGAATATAGAGACCGAGCCCACGCTTTACGGACTATTAAATAATCCCAAAACTCTATTAAGCTGGTTTTGCCATGGTATCAATGAAATCGAAAACATTATTACGGTTTTTTTACAAAAAATCTTTAAGCCCAGAAAAACCTGGTGCGGCAAATGGTTTTTTCGCCTGTGTTATTTATTTATTGCTCAATATATATACCACCTAGCAAGGCTTGTTGCCGAAGGCAGAAAAATAGAACCGCGAGGTTTAATTTCAAAACACCTTCTTAGTTTACAGCAGCTGGATGCCCTGATTTTTATTGGCGGGGGATATCTTAACAGCTGGCATGTCAAGGCGGGCATTTACCCCTATTTGATAACCGCAAAAGCAGCCATGATATTATCTAAGCCTGTTTTTGCCAGCGGGTTCAATCTGGGTCCCCTCAACGCTTTTGATAAGCGGTATGCGGGAAAGATTATTAAAGACTTCAAATTAATCGGGGTTCGTGACAACAATGAGTCCGTTCAGATATTGAAAGATATGGGTTGCGATGATAGAAAATATCATTTCTCGTCAGACGATGCCGTTACCTTAGATTGTTCAGACATGGGAAATGGCGCTTTAAGAAATTTTGCGCTGGAACACCGTCCATATTTAGCTCTTCAGGCACACAAGTGGTTGTTGGGAGCAGAAGATAAAGAATTCTTGGTAAAATCCCTGGCAGCGGCTATTGATAATATTATTAAAAAATTTAACTTGCAGATAGTACTAATTCCGATGCAGTTTGCTGAAGAAAGCATTTCTGGCGTTGAGTCTTCGGTAGAAACCAAGAAGAAAAAAATCCTTACGGCGCACGGATTATTCCTAAGGCGCCTTAAGGGCAAGCGCGTGGCTGATAGCGTTATCCTGGAAGAGATCAGGGAAAGGAGTTTGCATAAAGAGAAAATCTTTATGGCACCCAAGCAGCTTTTGCCCCAGCAGCTGAAATATTTATTCGCCAATGCCCGAGTTGCTTTATGCACTCGCCACCATTCTGCGGTTTTTTCACTTAGCGAGGGGATACCAGCGGTTGTAGTAGAGCTTGATGAATACTATAAAATGAAATTATTGGGATTTGCACGAGAATCTTTGGACAAGTGCAGGATTGTCCCGCTCCATTCAGAAAATCTCAAGGAATTATTATACGATAGCGTTGTCTTTTTGCTCAGAGAATAAATTTATATTAAATATTATCTTCAATTTTATGCGCTTTCTTAACCTGCAAAGACAATATAAATCAATCAAAAAAGAAATCGATGCTGCCATCAAGAGAACGCTGGAAGGAGGTAATTTTATTGGCGGAAAGGAGGTAGAGAAATTTGAAAAAGAGACGGCTAGTTTCTGCGGAACAAAATACGCCGTCGGGGTTAATTCTGGCACAGACGCCCTCTTTCTGTCGTTAAAAGCTCTTGGCATTGGCCCGGGAGATGAAGTGATTACTACTCCCTTTACTTTTATTGCTACGGCCGGAGTCATCGCCAACTGCGGAGCCAGGCCGGTTTTTGTGGACATTGAACCAGACACTTTTAATATTGATAGCTTAAAAATAGAAAAAGCGGTTAATAAAAAGACAAAAGCAATATTGCCGGTTCATCTTTTCGGTCAGGTGGTCGAGATGACGGCAATCATGAATATTGCCAGAAAGCATAGGCTGTATGTTATTGAAGATGCGGCTCAGGCAATTGGCGCGAAATACAAAGGCAGAAAGGCGGGGACAATAGGAGAACTGGGTTGTTTTTCTTTTTTCCCCTCCAAAAATTTAGGAGCTTATGGTGATGGCGGCATGGTAGTAACAAATAACAAGAAATTAGCCGAAAAAATTAGATCACTAAGAAGCCACGGTTCTTCACCCAAAGAAAAATATCTTAACCTAATTGTCGGCATAAACTCCAGGTTAGATGCACTTCAGGCAGCTGTTTTAAGAGTTAAATTAAAATATTTGAGTAAGTGGAGTAGAGAAAGGGCCCGAAAAGCCGCTTACTATAATAGAAACCTGGAAAACACTGGAGACATTGTCGTTCCCAGGATTGGACCCCAGCGAAATCATATTTTTCATCAGTACACGATCAGGAGTAAATCAAGAGACAAGCTTAAAGGTTACCTAAATGAAGCCGGCGTTCCAACGATGATTTATTATCCCTTATCCCTGCATTTACAGCCCGCTTTTAGTTATTTGAAATACAAAAAGAGAAGCTTTCCCAAAGCAGAAAAAGCCTCGGCAGAAGTTTTATCTTTACCCCTTTATCCTGAGTTGTCGAAAAAAGAACAGGATTTCGTTATTAAAAAAATTAAAGAATTTTTTACAAGCCATGAATATGAGATGGAAAATTAAAAAACAAGATCTTTATAATTTTTTCTTTATAGTTTTATATAAAATAGCACTAGACCTGTTTTATTATTTTTTTATTCTGCCGGTATGGGGCTATGCCGGATTTGAGTTAAATTTTAATATTCTTAAGTTTGTTGAATCATTTTTTCTTCTAATAGTTATTTTTCTTTTAATACCGAAATCAAAAGAGAGGCTCTCTAATATAATGGTTTGGTTGCTGGTTCTTCTTTCCTATGTGCCCATGTTGACCATCTTTGCTTTCATGGACCAACCGAGAATATATATGTATGCGGTAACCGGATTTTGGATGTTAGTTTTTTTATTATTAAATTTACCAACAATCTCCGTCACCCCATTTAAAAGGCCCCAATCTAAGATAATGCGTTACGGTATTTTTATTATCTTGAGCGGATTGGTTTTTTTTCTGATCTATAAATATTTGGGAGTTTTTTTTAATTTTGATTTTGCAAAAGTTTATGATATTCGGGCAGAGTACGGCGCGAGGGGAGTTGCTCTTGCCGGGTATCTTTTTCACTGGTCGGCCTATATTGTAAACCCCATATTTTTTGCCATATTTTTAGTTAAACGAAACTGGTTCCTGGTAGGGGTGGTTATTTTTCTGCAAGTCTTGCTTTTCTCTGTTACCGGCATGAAGGCCTTCCTTTTTGCCCTGCCTTTTGTCTTGGTTTTAATATGGATCATTTCCCGTAAAAATCCGCTTTTTTGGATGGCCTTCGGCCTGACTGCGCTAATTTTAGTTGGCTTATTATCTTATTGGTTAATAGATTATTCAGACATTTCTTCTCTGGTAGTTAGGAGAGTCTTATTTGTACCGGCTCAGCTGTCTTTTTTTTATTATGATTTTTTCTCCCAACACGATCACACATTTCTATCGCAACACCGCATTTTTGGTGATTTTTTAGATTACCCCTATCACCTCCCTCCGGCAAATTTGATCGGAGAGGTTTATTACGATAGCTCAAAAACGAGCGCCAATAATGGGCTTTACGCAGATGCCTATATGAGTTTTGGCTTTATCGGATTTGTTTTTTGGGCGATTTTATTAACGATTATTCTAAAACTAATAGACAGTTTTTCTCAACACAAGCAAAAAATAATAGCCGTTGCAGCTATTGCCAGGCCCGCGGGATTTCTCATAAACAGCGCCTTCCTGACGTCTTTATTAACTCATGGATTATTGTTGTCATTAATAATTTTATATTTGTTACCCAAAGAGAAAAAATGAAGAAGATCTGCCACATAACAACCGCTCATCCCCCCATTACCACGCGCATTTTTTACAAAGAATTAAAAACCCTGGCAGGGGCCGGCTATGACGTTACGATAATCGCTCCGCACACTAAGAAAGAGACTATTGGCGGCATCAAAATAGTTCCTCTGACGAGGTCCCGGAGCAGATTTTATAGAATTTTTTTCCTGACAAGAAAAGCCTATAAATTAGCCATAAAAGAAAAAGCAGCCGTTTATCACTTTCACGACCCCGAACTCTTGCCCTGGGTCATAAGGCTCAAAAAGAAAACCGGGGCAAAAATAATTTATGACGTGCACGAAGACTATCCAAGACAGATTTTAGCCAAAAAATGGATACCTTCTATTTTAAGAGGATCCATGGCAAGATTTTTTAATTTTTACGAGAAAAGAGCGGCTAAAAAACTTGATTTTATAATTACAGTCGGAGAAGACGTGCAGGAACGTCTAAGAACGGCAAATCCAAAAATAGATACGGTAAAGAACTTCTCTCTTACGGAAAATTTCAATATAAAAAGAAAACAAGCGAAGAAAAACGGCGTTTTCAATTTAATTTATGTGGGGGGCTTAGCAGAGGCAAGAGGTATTACGCAAATCGTTCAAGCCATGGAGCACCTATCCGATAATGTAAGATTAATGTTGCTGGGTAAATTTTTTTCAGATACCTACGAGGAGACGGTAAAAAGCTTGAAAGGATTCAAAAAGGCAAAACACTTTGGTAAGATTCCATTTGAAAGAATCCCCGATTATTTATTTCAGGCCCATATTGGAATTATTTGCCTCTGGCCGACAGAAAGTTATTACCGGTCAGTTGAACCAACAAAGCTTTTTGAATATATGTCAGCCGGTTTACCCATAATTGCTTCTAACTTTCCCTCGTGGCAAAAGATTGTTGAAGAGAATAAATGTGGGATTTGCGTTGATCCTTTGAAGCCAAAAGAAATTGCTGGGGCCGTTGAACGCCTTATCAGACATCCGGAGGAGATGAAAAGAATGGGAGAAAATAGCAGAAAGCTGGTTATGGAAAAATACAACTGGCAAGGCGAAGGCAAGAAATTATTAGCAATTTATGAAAAGCTTACAAGCTAAAAACGTCTGGATTTTAAATCATTATGCAAAAACCCCCGATTTGGCTGGGGGCACAAGACATTATGATTTTGCACGTGAGCTAATAAAAAGGGGTTACGAAGTTACTATTTTTGCTTCCAGCTTTGATCATTTACGTCTCCAAGAATTAAAATTAAGCGAGGGCAAGAAGTATAAAATTGAAAACATAAATGGTGTAGATTTTATTTGGTTAAAAACCCATCCTTATTATAAAAATGACTGGCGAAGGGTTCTAAGCATGTTCTCTTATATGTGGCGAAGCTATTGGTTGGGAAGAAAGGTTATGAAAACAGACAAAAGGATTAAGAAGCCCGATGTTATTATTGGTTCTTCGGTTCATTTATTAGCTGTTCTGTCTGCCCATTGGCTGGCTAAGTATCACAAAGCAAAATTTATAATGGAGGTGAGAGATTTATGGCCGCAAACCCTGATTGATATGGGAAAACTGAAAGAGAACAGCCCAATTGTTAAAATATTACGCTTTTTAGAAAAATATTTATACCAAAAAGCCCAGAAAATAATTGTTTTAATGTATAGGGCAGATAAATACCTAATACCACTAGGTATTAAAAAAAACAAAATTGAGTGGATTTGCAACGGAGCGGATCTTTCCAGATTTACCGGATTATACGACAAAAAAGAGCAGAGTGGTATTTTTGAAGTAATGTATTTTGGGGCGCACGGTATGGCCAACGGCTTAGAGAATGTTTTGGAGGCGGCCAAGATAATTCAAGATAAAAACTACAAAGAAATAGCTTTCTCATTATATGGTAACGGGCCAGAGAAAAATGGGTTGATAGAACACAAAAAGATGCTGGGGCTGGAAAACTTAGAATTCTTTGAGCCAGTCTCTAAAAATAAAGCAGCAGAAATTATTGCTAGGGCCGACATATTGTTAGATAACTATAAACATCATAATGCCCTGAAATACGGAACAAGCCACAACAAGCTTTTTGAATATATGGCTTCAGCTAAACCGGTAATTTATACCTCTGATGAAAAAGATAACCTTGTGGACATAAGTGAATGTGGAGTGAGTGTTCCCTTTGAAAATCCACAAGCCCTGGCAGATGCCATATTAAGCCTTTACAAAAAAAACCCGGCAGAAAGAGAAAAAATGGGCCAAAGAGGAAGAGCGTACGTGGAGAAATATTATAGCATTCCGATTTTAGTTGATAAATTAGAAAAACTAATTAAGGAAGCTTCCAATGATTAAAAAACCGCAGAAAACAATAAAGCGGGTATTAGACTGTTTATTTTCTTTTTTGGCCCTGCTCATCCTGTCGCCGATTTTCCTTGTTTTTGCTATTTTAATCAAGCTAGATTCCAGGGGCTCCGTTTTTTTCAAACACGAAAGGATTGGTGAGAACTGCAAACCATTTTACCCATTTAAGTTCAGAACCATGAAAGAGGGTTCCATAAAAGAGGGCTTGGGCTATAATATTGCCGAAGAAGATCGGAGAATTACAAAAATGGGAAAATTTTTAAGAATGTGGGGGCTAGATGAGCTGCCGCAACTGATAAACGTTTTAAGGGGAGAAATGAGTCTGGTGGGACCCAGGCCAACTTTTCGTTATCAGGTAGAGAGATATAACGATTTCCAAAAAAAGAGATTGTCAGTAAGGCCAGGAATTACCGGCTGGGCCCTGATTCACGGCAGAAATCTACTTTCTTGGGAAGAAAGGATCAAATATGACGTTTGGTATGTTGAGAATTGGTCTTTATGGCTGGACTTCAAAATTTTATTAAAAACAATTATTATAGTATTATTAAGAAGGGGCATTTATGGAAAAGAGGGAATTAACGATCCCTTTAATTAAAATCAACCATGGCAGAAAACAGGTTTAAACATTGGAAATATCCGAAAATAGAAGAAAATAAATTAACCCGATATAATTGGGTTGTTCAGCACAAGAAAAACCTTAGGTTGGGCAAAAGGACGGATATCGGTTCCTTTACATATATTAATGCCAAAGAAGGCGTGGTTATCGAAGATAACGTTCAAATCGGTTCCCATTGTTCCATATATTCTATTTCTACAATTGATGATAAGAGGGGCAGGGTGGTTTTGAAGAAAAACTGTAAAATAAGTAGCTACAGCATGGTAATGCCCGGCGTAACAGTTGGGGAGAACTCTGTAGTGGGTGCCTTTAGTTTCGTAAATAAAGATATTCCCAAGAACGTAATGGCTTTCGGGGTTCCCGTAAAAGTTATCAGGAAGTTAAAAAAGTAATAATTTAAATGAGACATAAAATTCCTCTGGCCCGGCCAGATATAACCAACCTGGAAAGAAAAGAGGTTTTAAAGGTTTTACAAACTCCCTATTTGAGTTTGGGGCCTAAATTAAAAGAGTTTGAAGAAAGAGTAAAAAAATATGTTGGGATAAAATATGTCATAGCCCTTAATTCGGGAACAGCCGGACTACATTTAATAATAAGGGCCCTGAATATCGGCAAGGGAGACGAGGTTATAACCACCTCTTTTTCTTTTATTTCTTCTGCCAATTGTATTTTATACGAAGGAGCTAGGCCGGTCTTTGTGGACATTAGGCCGGACACTTTGAATATTGATCCTCGTTTGGTTGAAAAAGCAATTACCCGGCGAACCAAAGCTATTCTGGCCGTGGATGTTTTTGGCCATCCGGCAGACTGGCATAAATTAAGGAAGATAGCAAAAAAGCACAAGCTTTGCCTAATTGAAGATTCAGCCGAGTCCCTGGGTTCAGAATACGGGGGGAGAAAGTGCGGAACGTTTGCCGATGCTGCCATTTTATCTTTTTACCCCAACAAGCAGACAACAACCGGCGAAGGAGGGGCCGTGTTGACCAATGATGCCAGAATAGCTGAGATTTGTGAGAGCCTAAGAAACCAAGGAAGGGCTCCCATGAAGAAAGAGTGGAATTGGCTGTCTCATCTGAGAATCGGCTACAACTATAGGATGCCGGAAATCTGCGCAGCTATGGGCATCGCCCAACTTAAAAGAATCAGGGAGATTCTTAGCAAAAGAGCCGGAGTTGCCAAGCTTTACAACAAAAAGCTTAAAAATATTCCTGGCGTGGAAACGCCCCACGTGGCTCCCGGAGTCAAAATGAGCTGGTTTGTCTACGTGATACGGCTTAAGAGCAGTTTTGAAAGAGAAAAGGCTCTCTCATCTCTCAAAGAAAAGGGGATCGGCTGCTCCAATTATTTCTCCCCCATTCATTTGCAGCCGCCGTATAAAAAGCTTTTCGGCTACAAAAAAGGAGACCTGCCAATTACAGAAAATATAAGTCAAAGGACCGTCGCCTTACCTTTTTACAATAATCTAAAAGAAAAAGATATTGATTACGTGGTTAAAACGCTAAAAGAGACATTAGATGAATAGTTTCCCCGATAAAATTTTTAAAAAGAGCGCTAAGACCAGAGCCCTGTTTTTTCTTTTTGCAGACATGACTTTGATTTCAGTTTCTGTTTGGCTGGGCTTTTTGATCAGATTTGAGGGAGATATTCCGTCGCGTTATTTGTCCAACATTGAGGAGATGATAATTTTATCTCTGCTGGTTACGATTCCCGTTTTCTACTTTTTTAAACTTTATTATTTTACCTGGTCTTATGTCAGCGCAACCGAGCTCATTGCTTTATTTAAGGGAACAGTTTTGAGTTTTTTGGTTATGTTGGCTCTCTTTGTTATTCTGAGAGAAGAGCCAATTTTCAGCGGCTTTCCCCGATCAGTTCTTTTCATCACATATTTTTTAATTTTTCTCTTTTGCGGCGGACTGCGCTTCAGCAAAAGATTTTATCTGCAGTCTTTCCCCTCCAGGAGCAAGGGAGAAAAAGAGAGAACCCTGGTCGTGGGAGCCGGCGACGCAGGCGAGCAGATTTTAAGAAGCATATTGGTTTTTAACTCTAGTCCCTATTTGCCCGTAGGATTTGTCGATGATGATTTGGCAAAACAGGGAACCACGATTCACGGCATAAGAGTTTTGGGCAGAATTAGGGATATTCCCGACATTGTCAGGAAGAATAAAATTGAAGGGGTTATTATTGCCATTCCCTCTGCCGATTCGCAAACCATTCATGTCGCCGTTGAAAGATGCCGGGAGGCCGGCTTGAGAAAAATTAAGATAGTTCCGGGCATAGAAGATATCATGTCGGGCAAGATTACTATTGGCCAGCTGAGAGAAGTAGAAATGAATGATTTACTGGCTAGAGACCAGTTTTCTTTAGACCAAAAATCAATTGAAGCCTCTATTGAAAACAAAAAGGTATTAGTGACCGGGGGAGCGGGATCTATCGGTTCTGAGCTTTGTCGGCAAATAGCCGAATTTAATCCCTCATCTTTAATAGTTTTAGATCAAGACGAAACCGGTATTTTCAATATCTCAAAAGAATTGAAGTATAAATTTCCCAAATTAGGCATTTTTTCTTTGATAGCTGACATTACCAACAAAGAGAAGATCGAAAAGATATTCAAAGAGCTTACTCCCGATATTGTCTTTCATGCAGCCGCCTACAAACATGTGCCCCTGATGGAAGAGCATCCGGACGAGGCGATAAAAAACAACATTTTCGGCACGGAAATCGTTGCCAGAGCTGCTTTAATCGGCAGAGCAGATAAGTTTGTTTTAATCTCCACTGATAAGGCGGTGAACCCAAGCTCTGTTATGGGTAAGACAAAAAGAATAGCTGAGATGGTTTGCCGGGCCCTTAATCAGAAAAAAAGGACTAAGTTCGTTTCAGTGAGGTTCGGGAATGTTTTGGATAGCCGGGGCAGCGTCATCCCCATTTTCAGAGAGAAAATAAAAAAAAGAGAGCCAATAGAAGTTACCCATCGAGAAATGCAAAGATATTTTATGACCACGCCCGAGGCCTGCTTGCTGGTGATGCAGGCGGGGGCCATGGGCCGGGGAGGAGAGGTTTTTGTTTTGGATATGGGAAATCCTGTTAAAATAATAGATTTGGCAAAAGAAATGATCCGGCTCTCTGGCTTAGAGCCGGATAAAGACATACCCATTGTTTTCACAGAGCCTCGACCCGGAGAAAAGCTTTTTGAAGAACTTTTAACCGCCGAAGAGGGTACTATTGCTACTCAAAACCAAAAGATCTTCCGGGCCAAGCTCTCCAAGGTTAGCGAGAAAGAATTAAACAAAAAACTACAAGCTCTAAGAGCGGCCCTTAAGAAAGATGACAGAGATAGTATTATTAATTTTTTGGGAGTAGCTCTTTAGATGTTTCTGACAACTTAGCCATGATATCCGCACAATGAAAGACCTTCAATTTTTAAAAACAAAAGAAAAGGCTGATTTTTTAGTGTTTGCAATTAGTAAAGAAAAACTGACAAAGATATGTTTTAAAATAATTAAATGGGGGACGTATCTGGTTCTTTTAACCCCCCTTATTTATCTAAGCGATTGTTTTCACCCCTTTGTTGATCCTAAAACATTTTTTTTCAGGATAGTTGTTGATGTTATTTTTATCGCCTATATTTTACTGGCGGTTTCCGATCCAAAATATCGCCCCAAGATTACCCCCCTAAATATAGTTGTTGCTGTTTTTTTAGTAGTATTGGTTCTGGCCTCTGCTACCGGGCTTAATTTTGAAAGAAGTTTTTTGGGGCTTTTCGAAAGGGGGACGGGCCTCCTGACCCTTTTGCACCTCTTTGCTTTTTATATTGTTTTAACGGGATCTTTCAAGGGAAAAAAACACTGGGAGAGGATTTTAACGGTTTCAATTATAATCTGTGTTTTTGTTTCCCTCTCCGTCTTATTTTTTTGGAAGGGAGCATTAACTCGTGGAGGGGGAACGATAGGCAATTCCTCTTTTTTCTCGGCCTATCTTCTTTTTAATTTATTTTTTGCCGTAATTTTTGCATTCAAGAAAACAAAAATGCAGCGGATTTTTTACGGGATAGCCTTAATGATTTTTGTTTATTCTCTGTTTTTCAACCCGGGAGGGTTCACCAGAGGGGCGGTTGCTGCTTTTTGCCTCGGAGCCGTTATTGTGCTCTTCGGCCTCCTTTTTTATTCTGGCAGCAAAAAAATTAAAACAATCGCTCTTTTGCTGGCAATAGTACTAGTTTTGGTTTCGGTGGTTTCTTTACAGTTTGCCCCGGCTAGAGAAAAGGCGCTCGGATTGTGGCGATCTAATAGCGTGCAGCTAAGGCTTGCGGCTTGGCAAATTTTCTGGCAGGGCTGGCAGGAAAGAATTTGGCTCGGCTGGGGCCCAGAAAATCTGGTTGTTCCTTTTGCGAAGCATTATGATCCTCAAATTGTTCTCTCGGGAGACAAATGGTTTGACCGAGCCCACAACATTATTCTAGACGTTGGGGTTTCCTCCGGGATTATTGGTCTGTTAAGCTATTTGTTTATTTTTGGTCTAGCTTTTTGGGGGCTGGTTAAGAAATTTTTACTGAAACCCACCGAGAGGGAGGGTTTTTTAATATCTTTTATAATAATTGCTCTGTTGGTAGCTTATTTTTTTCAAAATCTTTGGGTTTTTGATACTATTTCAAGCTATCTGATGTTTTTTTTAAGCCTGGCCTTTATCAATTTTCTGCTTTATCCGTCAAAAGAAGAGGTTGGTAAAAAAACCAGTCTTGCGCCTTTTATTGGCGGATTTTTTATTATTTTAACAGTCATTGCTTTTTGGTTCGGGAACGTTCAACCAGCCAGGGCCTCGAAACTTATCAGCAGGGGCATGACTCATCCCCCAGAGCAATCTGTTCCCGCCTTTCAAGAGGCTTTTGAGATTTTCCCCCTATCAAACATTGAGGGGTCGATGCACTTGTCTTCGAGAATGAGAGACCTGGCGCATCAAGCGGAGCAGAACAAAGAATTGATCAATCAGGGTTTTATGCTGGCAGAAGAGCAGCTTAAAAAAGCCGTTTTACAAAATCCACAGGACTGTCGTCTTTATTTGTATTTGGGGTGGCACTACAATTATTTTTACGACTTTAGCGGCGATAAGCAAAAGCTGGTATTAGCCGAGGAATCTCTGAAAAAGGCTCTTGAATTAAGTCCCGATCTCCAGAAGATTTATTTCGAGCTATCTAAAACCAAGTTTTTGCAGGGAGATCGGGAGGAATCCGTTAGGTTTTTGCAAAAAGCAAAAGAACTTGAACCGCAATATAGCACGGCAATCTGGTATCTAATCGAAGGATACATCAGGGCAGGAAAGCACGAATCGGCGCTTTCTGAGCTGAGGGAGTTAGAGGGCTTGGAGCTCAACTGTAAAGACGCAGAAGTTTCAGCGGTGGTTAGGGAGGTTTTCAAAGAGGCGGGCCAAAGCCTTGATGTTTTTATCCCCCTTTATGAGAAAAATATAGAGGCTCAACCCAAAGAGTTTTGCTTTTGGCGTGAGCTTATTTGTGTTTATTTGGAAAAAGGAGAAACAGAAAAAGCGGATCAGCTTGTAGAAGATTTTTTGGAACTGCGGCCCGATTTTTCATCTGAATTAAAATCTTTTTTAGAATATTTAGAGCAAGAGCATTATTAATTATTAGGTCTATTGCCTCCGAGGATGGTTTTTCTTAAAACATTGCAACAATTTTTATTACCCAGTCTGTTTATCTTAGTTTTTCTGCTGGCAGGATTGGTTTTTTGGTTAGCTTTGAAAAGAATCAGGTGCGGGAAAATTTTGCTGACCATTGGTATTTTGCTTTATTATCTTTTTTCTATAACGCCAGTAAGCAATTTTTTGCTTTTGCCCCTGGAGGGGGACTACTCCTTTTTAAAAGAAAAAGACATGCAAGTAGCCGGCAAAATCGTGCTTTTGCTGGGAGGGAAAGAAGCAAATACTTTGAGAGGAAGCGAGGTTCTGCGCATTGCTCATATCAGGGAACACGAAATGGAAATTATTATTTCGGGCACCGATCCTCTTTTGCCGACCAGCGAGGAAGCTTTGGGAGTGAAAAGATTCTTTATCAGCCGGGGCCTAAGAGAAGAAAATATTTTAATTGAGGGACAGTCGCGCACTACTTGGGAGAGCATCAGGAACTTGAAAGACCTTATTGAAGAAGAGCCGTTTTTTTTGGTAACATCGGCCTACCACATGAAAAGGGCCGTGAGGGAATTTGAAAAGGTGGGAGCTTCTCCCATTCCCGCTCCAACCGATTTTAAAATAAAAACAGAAAGGTATACCCTGCTTGACTTTTTTCCAGATTCTCATAATCTCAGAAATTCTGATTTAGCCCTACACGAATATTTCGGCATTCTTTGGTACACGGTGAGGAATTGACATTTTATGCCAAGAGGAGTTATTATAGCAACATGGAACCAGGAAAATACCAATCAGACGAAGAGATTGATTTAATGGATTACGTCAAGATAGTCTTAAAAAGAAAACTGTTCATTCTGGCCATCTTTTTATTGGCCCTGCTGGCTGCCGGCCTTTTCAGTTTCCTTTCTCCCCAGGTTTACCAAATCAACACTGTTTTGGAAATCGGCGGAGCGAATGATCAGCTGGTGGAAAATCCCGACCAGCTGATGGGAAGAATTGAAGGAGACGTCTACGGAGCAATTATCAGGTCAAAACTAAACATTTCTGAAGCAGAGTATCCAACAATTAAAGCCCATAATCCTGAAAATACCAACCTAGTCAGCCGAAGCATAGAATCAAGCAAAACCAAGCAGACTAAACAGATTTTAGAGGAAGCCAATAAGTTAATCATAGCTGATCATCAAAATAAACTTGAGCTGGAAAAAGAGCTTTTGAAAAAAAAGATTACTACAGCAGAAGCGAATATATCTGTCGCAGAATCAGATATTGCCAGGGTTGAAAGAAAAATATCTTCTTTGGAAGAAGAGAAAAACAACCTGGGAGCCAAGGTTGTTGCCCTAGAGGCGGTTTTGGTCTATCAGCAGGATCCGGGAACCCAGTTCGCTCTGTTTGATGCCAAAGAGAAGCTGGAAGCTAAAAAACAGGAGATTGAAAACAGATACCTGGAGATCAACTCCCTAGAATTACAAATTAACGACCTGGCGTCAGAGATAGACTCTCTGGAAAGCAAAATACAAGATATCCGTCCCACCAAGGTGATCAAGCAGCCAACAATTTCAGAAAGGCCGATAAGGCCCAAGCCCCTATTTAATATGGCTGTAGCCGGCATTCTCGGATTATTTGTCGGGATAATTCTGGCCTTTTGCGGAGAGTGGTGGCAAAGGTCTAACACTTGACAGATTCTTTCAATTTGCTAATATGTAATCAGAATTTAGTGAGCTAAAAAGCTCCTGTTCGACAGCACGCCTTCCTTAAGCAAGGCGTGTTGTTTTATTTCCTCATTTTGCTAATATGGACTTGGGCGGGGATACTCACTAAATTCTATGAATTGGAGTTCTTTCTCCGCCCCTTTCAATATGAAGATTAAAAAAAACGTTCCATTGAGAAAACATACGAGTTTCGGCATCGGCGGGCAGGCTCAATATTTTGTTGAAGCCAGAAATAAGAAACAAGTCATCGAGGCTGTAAAATGGGCCAAAGAAAACAAGCTACCTTTTTTTATTCTGGGTCAGGGCAGCAACCTGCTGGTTTCTGACAAGGATTGCGGGGGGCTGGTCGTCAAATATGGAACGCCCCTGGCTTTCTACGTTTCTCAAGGAGTAGCGTGGGCTGCCGGTATTCCCGGGACCATTCAGGGAGCTGTTTACGGAAACGCCAGCGCTTTTGGAAAATCGATGAAAGACAGCGTAAAGAGCGTTGAGGTTCTGGATACAAAGGCGGGAAAGACCAGAATTTTTAAAAACAAAGACTGCCGGTTCGGATATAAAAAAAGTATTTTTCAGAAAAAAAAGCATCTGATAATTCTTTCCGTGAAAATCAAGACCAAAAAAAGCGACCCAGACAAAATAAAGAAATATTTCAGTTACAAAAAAAAGACCCAGCCCATGGAATATCCTTCAGCCGGAAGCATTTTCAAAAACCCGCAGCATCATTATGCGGGCCGGCTGATCGAGCAGTGCGGACTCAAGGGGAAAAGGATCGGTGGCGCAAAAATTTCAGAAAAACACGCCAACTTTATTGTAAATTTGGGGGGAGCCAAGGCAGTCGACGTCGTTAAACTGATAAAATTGGCAAAAAAAGCAGTAAAAAAGAAATTCAAAATAGTTTTGCAGGAAGAAATTCAGTTTCTGGGAAAATTTTAAGTTATTCACCATTGACACAGCCTCTGGCTAGTGGGAAAATTTAATAAAGGTCGGCGATTAGAAAGATTTTTTCATATTTTAAAATGGCCAAGAAAAAAGCAAAGAAGAAAAAGAAAACAAGCAAAAAGAAAAAAAAGAAATAATTTTTTTGCCCGTCGCTCTCTTCAGCGGCGGGCCTTTTGTTTATTATGAAAATTATTTAAAAAACTATTGACAAACTTTCTTGAAATGAAATAATGAAATAACTTTTAAAAATTTAAAAAAAGCTTATGATACCTACAAAATTTTTTCTGACAAAAGGCGTGGGCGTACACAAAAACTATCTTTCCTCTTTCGAGCTGGCCTTGCGCGATGCTTACATTGAGCAGTTCAATCTGGTTTCCGTTTCCAGCATTTTGCCCCCTGGTTGCAAAAAGCTTACCAAAGAAAAAGGAGTAGATCTTTTAAATCCCGGCGAAATTGTTTTTTTGGTAATGGCCAGGAACGCTTCCAATGAGCCCAACCGTCTCATTTCAGCTTCCATTGGCTGTGCCATTCCGGCCAATAACAAACAATACGGCTATCTTTCAGAGCATCATTCTTTCGGAGAAACGCGCCAGATAGCTGGAGACTACGCAGAAGATCTGGCAGCTTCTATGCTGGCTTCGACCTTAGGCTTGAAGTTTAATCCTGACGAGGCCTGGGATTCGCGTCGCCAGGCATTCAGGCTGTCTGGGAAAATTGTGCGCACCGCCAACATTACCCAAACAGCCCGCAGCGACAAAGACGGTCGCTGGACTTCTGTTGTGGCAGCAGCTGTTTTTGTTCCGTAACAATTAACCTAAAAGAAAAATGAAAAACCCCTATCTAAAAGAAAAAGTAAAAGCCATTGAGGTGGATAAAAAATCAATTTCCCAACTTTTGCAAGAAATGCAAGGTACCGGCTTCCAGGGAAGGAAACTGGCCGAGATAGCTGATGTCTGGGAAAAGATGATCAAAGACAGGAACCTGACCATTGTTTTAGGGTATGCCGCCTCTCTGAGCACCACCGGGCAGTGGAAGATCATTAACTGGCTGATTGAAAACAGGTACATTGACGTTTTGGTGGGTACGGGGGCCAACCTTTCAGAAGACATTGTTGAAGCAATGGGCTATTCTTACTGGAAGGGCTCCCATACGGTTGATGATGTCGCCCTGCTTAAGACAGATATTAATCGATACTACGACGTTTACGGCAAAGAAACTGACTACATGGAAATGACAGAGATGATAGCTGATTTCTATATGAAGAAATTAAAGCCAGATTACCCCTATTCTTCAAGAGAAGTACTTTATCTCTTCGGCAACTGGCTGAGGAAGAAGGGGATAAAAAGCATTGTAGCTACAGCCGCCAAGCACAAGGTGCCGGTTTTCTGTCCGGCCATTGTTGACAGTCCCTACGGCGACGCCGGCTTAATAGCCAAAGGAAAGGGTCTTAATCTGATACTGGACAACATGAAAGATTATACCGAATTTATGCGCCTGTCTGAGAAAATTAAAGACACCGGCGTCATTTACATTGGCGGAGGGGTGCCCAAAGACTTTATCCAGCTGCTGGCTGTAACAGCTGATCTTTTGTATCCAGAGAGGCGGGTGCCCGGCAAAAAATCCGAGATATTCAGGGCCAAAAGAGGCAAGAAGAAAGAATTGAGAGAAAGCTATTATCCTCACAAGTATGCCTTACAGATTACCACTGATTCCCCCCAATGGGGGAGTTTGAGCGGCTGTACCTTTGAGGAAGCTACCAGCTGGGGCAAAGAAGACGTTTTAGCTCCCAAAGTGCAGTGTTATTGCGACGCCACCATTGCTTTGCCTATTGTTTCTCACGCTCTGAATGAGAGAATAAAAAGCAAGAGAAAAGGAACCGATTTTCCGCACCTCTTCAAGAAATAAAATGAACAGCAATAATTTTTCTTATCCGACCTCGGAGGCTTTTAACTTCGGGGGAATGGAAAAGCAAGACTACAAAAAAGCCAAGGTAGTTGTTTTTCCCGTTCCCTACGATTCCACAACCTATTACAAGTCGGGAACCAAATTCGGACCCCAGGCCGTTATTGATGCTTCTCGCCACATGGAAGTTTATGACATAGAATCAAAAAAGACTCTCAAGGATACAGACATTTTTACCCTTGAGCCCCTGGATCCTTCAAAAAATCTTCCCAGAGAAACTATTGTCAGAGTGAAAGAAGTTATCAAAAATATCCTGGAAGACAAGAAGGTTCCCCTTCTTTTGGGAGGAGAGCACTCTTTGACTACCGGATCTGTTTTAGCCCTTAAGGAAATGAATTACGATTTTTCCGTATTACAAATAGACGCTCACGCTGATTTAAGAGAAGATTTTCAGGGGACCAAATACCATCATGGTTGCGTCATGCGAAGAGTGCGCAATATTAATTCCTCGGTTGTCCAGGTGGGCATCAGAAGCATGTCGCAGGAAGAGGCAGAATACATAGAAAACAGGAAAATCAACAACCTTTTCTATTATCCGGACATGGATTTTGAAAAAATACTTTCCAATCTTAAAGAAAATGTTTATTTAAGTTTTGATTTGGATGCTCTAGACCCCGCCATTATGCCGGCCGTTGGTACGCCAGTGCCCGGAGGCCTAAGCTGGCAGGAGTCCGTGGAGCTGATTAAGGCCGTAGCCAGAAAGAAAAAGATAATCGGAGCTGACGTGATGGAGCTTTGTCCCATTCCCGGGATAATAGCCCCCGATTTTCTAGCAGCTAAACTGATTTACAAAATAATCAATTATATTTTGATCAAGTAGCTTAAAAACTAAAAAGGGAGCTGGAGCAATGGAATATAGTAATTATTGGAAGAGAACCACTTCTTGGCAGCGGCAAAGAGATTCTTTGTGCACTTTTTCATTAGAAACTGATGTAGTCATAATTGGGGCCGGCATTGCCGGGCTTTCCGCGGCTTGGTGGCTGAACCAGCAGGGGACATCTTCAGTAATATTGGAAAAAGAAGAAATAGCCTCGGGGGCCACTGGAAACAGCGCCGGCATGCTTTCTCTGGGAGGGCATCTCGACTACTCTGTTTTAGCAGAAGATTTTGGCATATCGGCAGCCAAAGAAATTTATGATTTAACAAAAGAGTCGTTTTTCCTACTAAAACAAGTAATACAAAAATACAAACTGGATTGTCGGTTAGAGCAGCCCGGCTCTTTATATATTGCCTCAAAAGCCTCACACAGAAAAATTATTGAGCGGGAATATAAAACACAAAAAGAATTAGGCATCCCTTGCGAATTTTTAGATCAGAATGATTTGAGGAAGATAATTAATATTAATTCAGCATTTGCTGCAGTAAGATGTTTGGAGGATGGAGCTGTTAATCCTCTGAAATTATGTCAACAATTAGCCGATCTCCTTGAGCAAAAAGGCGTCAGAATTTTTGAAAAAAGCCAAGTTCAACACATTGGCCGGGAAGACAATAAGGTTTTATTGCACACCAGGCACGGTGTTGTTATAGCGAGAGTTTGTTTTATTATGGCTGATGGATATTTTCCCCTTTGCGGCTTCAAGGACCGAAAGCTGAAAAAATCAAAAATTATTTACTCTCTAGCAACAGCCCCCCTAAGTCGGGGGATGAAATCTGTTATTGGTTGGCAGGGAAAAGAAATAGCCTGGAACAGCGAAGAACTATATGATTATTTCAGAGTTCTGCCCGACGATAGAATTATTTTTGGAACAAGCACAGAGCAACAAAATCCAATTATTCCCGAAGAGGTTTTATCGAGGAATCGTTTCTACCTAATTTTCCCTCAGCTGCAAAAACTCGATATTCAATACTGTTGGGGAGGTATGGTGGGGGTCAGAGATTCTCCTTTTCCTTTTGTGGGTAGATTAGATAAGGGCATTTGGGGATCCGGCGGCTACAACGGCGAAGGAATACTGATGGGATTTTTGGCAGGGAAATTGCTGAGCGAGGCCTTTTTAAAAAAGAAGAGAATCCCGCCTTCTCTCAAGCCCCATTGAGCTGGCCGTTCTTGGCGTTAAATTTATCAAAGGGTCACGCCGTCCGTGGCCCTTTACTGTTTACAAAAACGTTAATTAACAATACAATAAAAAGGACACATGTCCCTTTTTAGCAAGCTTTTTGGCGACGCCAACGAGAAATATTTAAAGAAATTCCAGACGGTTGTTGACGAAACAAACAAGCTCGAAAAAGAATTCGAAGGTTTTTCTAATGAGCAGATCAGAACTAAAACCCAGGAGTTCAAAGAGAAAATCAAATCCGTTAATTTAGATGCTGTTTTGCCGGAAGCCTTTGCTCTGGTCAGGGAGGTCGCCAAAAGAACTTTGCGGCAGCGGCACTTTGACGTGCAACTAATGGGCGGCATCGTTCTACATCAGGGGAAGATTGCTGAAATGAAAACAGGAGAAGGAAAAACCCTGGTAGCCACCCTGCCAGTTTACTTAAACGCCTTGGGGGGCGGGGGCGTGCATGTGGTTACAGTCAACGACTATCTAGCCAAAAGAGACACTATCTGGATGGGCCAGATATATCACGCTTTAGGTTTGTCTGTGGGCTGTATTGTGCATGATACGGCCTACTTGTACGATCCTGCTGCCAAAAAAGACCAAGAAAGAGACGCGCTGGGCAGCTTTAAGGTTGTTGAAGACTATCTGCGACCCTGTTCCAGAAAAGAAGCTTATGAGGCTGACATTACCCACGGCACCAACAACGAGTTCGGCTTTGATTATTTGCGGGACAATATGGTGCAGGATTTGTCCCAGCGGGTGCAAAGGGGGCACAACTACGCCATTGTTGACGAAGTCGATTCCATTTTGATCGACGAGGCTAGAACCCCCCTGATTATTTCAGCTCCTGACAGGGAAAGCTCTCAGTGGTACCAGGATTTTGCCAGAATCATACCAAAGCTGGACCTCAAATCAGACTATGAGCTTGATGAAAAAAGAAAGGCCGTCACCCTTACTGAATCCGGCATAAATAAAGTGGAGCAGATCCTGGGCATGGGCAACATTTACGAAGAGAGGGGCATTAAATACGTTCATCATTTGGAGCAGGCTTTGCGGGCAGAAGTCATGTTCAAAAGGGACCGGGATTACGTGGTCAGAAACGGCGAGGTGATCATTGTGGATGAATTCACCGGCAGGCTTATGCCGGGCAGAAGGTGGTCGGGGGGCCTACACCAGGCAATTGAGGCAAAAGAGGGGGTAAGCGTTCAGCCAGAGTCATTAACTTTAGCCTCTGTCACCTTTCAGAACTATTTCAGAATGTACAAGAAGCTGGCTGGCATGACCGGAACGGCTGCCACTTCGGCCGAAGAGTTCGATAAGGTTTATAACCTGGAAGTTGTTATAGTTCCCACCAACAAACCGATGGTCAGGAAAGACTTATCTGACCGGGTTTACAAAAACCAGGAAGGAAAATTCAGGGCCGTGGTCAGAGAGATCAAAGAGAAGCACAAAACGGGCCAGCCTGTTTTGGTAGGCACCACTTCCATTGAGAAAAACGAGTATCTGGGCAAACTACTGGAAAGAGAGGGGGTTCGCCACCAGATTTTGAACGCCAAACACCATGAAAGAGAAGGAGAAATAATCGCCCAGGCGGGAAAACTGGGCCAGGTTACCATCGCCACCAATATGGCCGGCCGGGGCGTGGATATTGTTTTGGGCGGCAACCCCCAGGATGCAGAAGAGTACAAAAAAGTGGTTGAGCTGGGAGGCTTACACATAATCGGCACAGAAAGGCACGAAGCCAGAAGAATTGATAACCAGCTAAGAGGCAGGGCTGGCCGTCAGGGAGACCCCGGCTCTTCCCAGTTTTTCGTTTCTCTGGAAGACGACTTGATGAGAATTTTTGCTTCCGATAAAATAAAATCTTTGATGACTGTTTTGAAAATTCCGGAAGACCAGCCCATTGAAGCCAGAATGGTTTCTGGGGCCATTGAATCTGCCCAGGCCAAAATAGAGGGATTTAATTTTGATACCAGGAAATATTTATTAGATTATGACGACGTTTTAAACAAGCACCGCGAGATTATTTACAAGAAAAGAAGGGAATTTCTGACTGTTGCTGACTGGAAGCCAGAGATTGAAAAATGGGCTAAAACAGACCAAGAGAAGCAGGCCCTGCAAGCAAAAGAAAAAGAGCTGGCAGACAAATTCAATCAGGTGGCGAGATTCGTTGCCCTGAGAACCTTGGATATGCTTTGGATGAACCATTTGGAAGAGATGGAGGCCCTGCGCGACTCTGTCAGGTTGCGGGCTTACGGCCAGCAGGATCCCCTGGTAGAATACAAGAACGAGGGCCATAAGATGTTTAAGGGGCTGCTGGGCATGATTGAATCTGGCATTGTCCAGACCATTTTAAGGGCTTCGCTGACGCAGACCCCTCAACAAAAAATGAATGCTGATATTTCTCATATCGGTAAAAAAAAGAAAATAGGCAGGAATGATCCTTGTCCCTGCGGATCTGGCAAAAAATACAAGAACTGCCATGGAAAATAATAATCAATATTTGCACGAGGTTGCTATTACCGCCATCGTGGTTAAAGACGGAAAATACTTGATTACCAGGCGATCTCTTAACAAGAGGCGCTTTCCCGGCATGTGGACGGTTCCCGGCGGGAAAATGGAAACCAGCGATTATTTGCAGTTGCCCAAGGATACAGAGCATTATTGGTATAACGTGCTGGAGCGTACTTTGCGCCGGGAAACCAAAGAGGAGGTCGGCATTGAAATAGACAATATTGAGTACGTGACTAGCCTGGCAACGGTTCATAAAGACGGTAGCCCCTCCCTGGTGATTTCCTGTATGGCAGATTATGCCGGCGGGGAAATAAAACTAAAGGAAGACGAGTCCGATCAATACGCCTGGGTTAATTTACAAGAAGCCAAAGGTTACCAGTTGCTCGACGGCATATATGATGAATTGGTCATGGCAGAAAACCAAAGAAAAGGCAGGCGCTCTGAGTGGCAGAGATTCAAATAAAGATTGCGTTGGTGTTTAAAATGAATTAACATAGAAGCGTGTCCAAGAACCAAATTTACATCACGCTCGGCTTAATTTTACTTCTGGCGGCTCTGGCTGCCGGGCTTGTTTTTGGTTGCGCCTATTTGCCAAAAAAGCCTTTTAGGTGGGGATTAGATTTGAGAGGTGGAATACATTTGTTATACCAAGCTGATTTGTCAGAAATTCCCCAAGAAGATCGCAGTTTTGCCATGCAGGTATTGAGAGACAGGATTGAGAGAAAGGTTAATTTTTTTGGGGTGGCTGAGCCAGTTATCCAAGTAGAAGAAGGCAGCCAAAGATTAATCGTAGAATTAGCCGGCATTGGAGATCCCGCCCAGGCTGTTGAAATTTTGGGCCAGATGCCTTTTTTGGAATTTAGAGAACTAAAAGAGAGGAGTGCTGAAGAGACAGACAAGTTTTTAGCCGCATTAGAGGAAGCCGAGGGTAAGGATTTTGAAGAAATTCAGGAAGAAAACCCCTATTTCTATGAAGGGGATCCTTCTTTGTATTTTGAATCAACGTCTCTGACGGGCAGATATCTGAAAAAAGCCAGACTCGAACCAGATCCAATTGTGCCCGGCCGTTACGCCATTTCTTTGCAGTTTGACGATGAGGGAGCCGAAATTTTTGAAGAATTAACCGAAAGAAACGTTGGTAAGCCCCTAGCCATTTATCTTGACAATGAGCGCATTTCAGCTCCCATAGTCCAAGAGGCTATTTCTGGGGGCAGAGCTCAGATTACCGGCGACTTTGGTCAGGAAGAAGCGAGGCAGTTAGCTGGCGGTTTATCAGAAGGCGCTCTGCCGGTACCCATTGATCTAATATCGCAGCAGATGGTCGGCCCTACGCTGGGAAAGGTTTCTTTAGAGCAGTCGCTGCGGGCCGGCATCTGGGGATTAATAGCCGTGGTCATTTTTATGATTATATTTTACAGACTGCCCGGTCTTTTGGCCTCTTTGGCTTTGGTAGTTTATGCTCTTTTAATGCTGGCCCTATTCAAATTAATTCCGGTTACTCTGACCATGGCGGGCATTGGCGGATTCATTCTTTCTATCGGTATGGCCATTGACGCCAATATTTTAATTTTTTCCCGTTTGCGAGAAGAATTAAAGGCCGGGGCAACTCTGCCAATTGCCGTGGAAGAAGGCTTTAGAAGAGCCTGGCCCTCAATTCGGGACGGCAACATTACCACCCTGATTGTTGCCCTAATTTTATTCTTTCTGGGAACCAGCTTTGTTGAGGGGTTTGCTTTGACCCTTACCATCGGAATTCTGATTAGCATGTTTTCTGCCATCATTATTACTAAAAACCTTCTCAGGCTTTTTACTGGCAATAGGCTGGGCAAGATAAATATTTTATGGCATTAAAAAAACATTTATTCACGTCAGAATCAGTGGCTCCCGGACACCCCGACAAGGTAGCTGATACTATCGCTGATGCTCTTTTGGACGAGGTTATAAAAAAAGATGAATATGGCCGGGTGGCCTGCGAAGTTTTTGTGGGCATGGGCTACGTAATTGTCGGCGGAGAGATCAGCACAAAAGCCTGGATAAACATTAATAACGTGGTCAGAAATGTGATTAGGGAGATAGGCTACGACAAGCCAGAGTACGGTTTTGATTACCATACCGTGGCCATTTTTAATACTATTCACGAGCAGTCCCCGGATATTGCCCAAGGAGTAAAGAAAACAGCAAGCAAAGAGCAGGGGGCCGGAGACCAAGGCATGGTGGTGGGTTATGCCTGCAGAGAAACCAAGGAATTAATGCCTCTTCCCATAACATTAGCCCACGGTTTGGTTACGAAGCTGTCCGAGGCAAGAAAAAGAAAGCTCCTGCCCTATTTGCGACCGGACGGCAAGAGCCAGGTTACTCTGGAGTACGAAAAAGGAATTCCCCAAAGGGTAGATAGCGTAGTCATGGGGGCTCAGCACGATCCCGGCATTTCTCTTAAAAAAATTAAGGCAGACATTATTGAAAAGATTGTTAGGCCCGTTTGCGGGAGATATTTGGACAAAAAAACTAGGTACTATATTAACAATACCGGCCGATTCGTCATTGGGGGGCCGGTTTCTGACAGCGGCATGACAGGAAGAAAAATTGTGGTTGACAGTTACGGAGGAGTGGTGCCTGTTGGCGGAGGCAGTTTTTCTGGCAAAGACCCCACCAAGGTGGACAGATCAGGAGCCTATCTGGCAAGATACATTGCCAAAAATATTGTAGCTGCCCGTCTGGCAGAAAGATGCCTGGTTAGGCTGGCCTACGTCATCGGTTCTTCCAAACCCAGCGAAGTGAGCTTAGACGCTTTTGGCACAGCCAAGGTTTCTGAAGAGAAACTGCTTAAAGCGGTTGAGAAAGTTTTTGATTTGTCCCCCGGCGGGATTATAAAAGAGCTGGATCTGCTCAGGCCGATTTATAAAAAAACCAGTTGCTGCGGCCACTTTGGCAGAGCTGGTTTTGCCTGGGAGAAGACAGATAAGGTGAAAGTTTTACAGAAGTTATTATGAACTTTAACTTTCTGAAATACAAAAACATATATTTTGCTTTTTCCGGAGCTTTGGCCCTGGCTAGCCTGGTTTGTCTAACCGTTTTCGGCTTAAATCTAGGCATCGATTTTACCGGAGGCAGCATCATAGAATTAAATTACCAAGAAGAACGACCTTCAGTAGAAGAAACTCGAGAGGCCTTGCAGGAGATAGTTGGCCCGGTTTTTGTCCAGCCGACAGAAACCGGAGGGCTTCTTATTAGAATGAAAGAGATTGATGAAAAAACACACTCGCAGATATTAGACGTTTTGGGTCAAGGATACCAAATGGAAGAGGTGCGTTTTGAACTAATTGGGCCGGTTATCGGCAGGGAACTGGCTCAGAAAACCCAAATTATGGTTATAGTGGCCCTGCTGGCCGTGGTTACATATATAGCCCTTGCTTTTAGAAGAACCCAGAGACCTGTTCGTTCTTGGCAGTACGGGGTCGCTTCTCTTGTCGGACTCTTTTACAATATTTTGGTTACCCTGGGAGCGCTTTCTGTTTTGGGAGAATTTTACGGAGTGCAGGTCACTATACCCATTACCACGGCCCTTCTTATTATTCTGGGATATTCTATTAACGATACAGTGGTGGTTTTTGACAGAATAAGGGAGAATCTCATCAAAAAAGTGGGCCCCACTTTTGAAGAGACAGTTAACAAAAGTCTGAACCAAACCCTGCTTCGTTCAATTTCCACTTCTCTGACTACGCTTTTTGTCCTAGTGGCTATTTTCTTTTTGGGAGGGGCTACTTTAAAATACTTTGCCTTAACCCTAATGATCGGCATCGTTGTCGGCACCTATGCTTCTCTGTTTTTGGTCAGTTCTCTATTGACAATATTTAAAAAAAGTGGTTAAATTAGATAATATGCAACTTGATTACAGAACAATCTGCCACGGCAATCTTCTCAAAGACCTGCCCAATCGGCAGAAAGAAGTAATTGTCAGGCGCTTTGGCTTGCGGGGCAAAAGAGAGACCCTGGAAGCCGTCGGTCAGGACCTGGGCATTACCAGAGAGAGAGTGCGCCAGATTGAGGAGGACGGTTTGCAAGAATTAAGAGAGAAAATGGATCTGCCGGCTTGTCGAACAGTTTCCCATTATTTTACGGATTATCTCAATAAAAACAGCGGCCTGAAAAAAGAAGACATTTTACTAAAAGAGCTGGGCGGAGAAAAATTCAAAAATCACATTTTCTTTTTGTTAACCTTAGCCAAACCTTTTATCAGAATTGCTGAAAGCGGGGACTTTCATGCGTTTTGGGCAACTGGCCAGCAGTCTGCAGAAAAAGCCAGGGGAGCCATTAGCTCTTTTGTTTCAGAGCTTAAAAAAGAAAAGAAGCCTTTAGCCCTGCCGGCTGTCACCCCCATTTCTTACGTAGAAGTTTCCAAAAAAGTGCAAAAAAACCAAGACGGTTTTTACGGTTTGCTTGATTGGCCGGAAATCAATCCCCGGGGCGTCAAAGATAAGGCCTACTTGTTATTTAAAAAGGAAAAAAGGCCTCTGCATTTTACCGAAGTCGCTTCTTTGGTAAAACACGATGTCCCCCAGACAGTTCATAACGAACTCATAAAAGATCCCAGGTTTGTTTTGGTGGGCCGGGGTCTTTATGCTTTGCAGGAATGGGGTTATCAGTCGGGAGCCGTCAAAGACGTCATTGCCAGGATGTTGCAGAAAAAGCCTCTGGCCAAAGAGGAAGTTATCCAGAAAGTGCTTGAGCAACGGCGGGTGCAGCCCAATACCATTTTTTTGAATCTTCAAAATAAAAAAAATTTCATTAAAAATTCCGAGGGGAAATATACCATAAGAAAAGTCTAAAAATGCCGGAAACCCTTTCTATTATTATTTCCACGCTCTGGAACATCATAAAGAACTGGTGGTGGTTTTTTTTGCCCTTTTTGCTTTACCGCCCTTTTTTGTTCTGCTGGCTTTGGTGGAGAAGGGAAAAGTTTCTTTTTTCCCAGAAGAAAATCTTGCTGGAAGTAAAGATGCCCAAGGAGGTTTTAAAACCTCTCCGAGCCATGGAGCAGGTTTTTTCTGCTATTTGGGGCAATGTTTTTGATCCCGCGGACTGGTGGGAAAATTGGATCGAGGGCAAGATATTAGACAGTGTTCAGTTGGAAATGATCAGCTTGGACGGGGTGCCCCACTTTTATATCAGGTGTTCTGAACAAAGGCACAACGCCATTGAGGCTTCAATTTATTCTCAATATCCGGACGCGGAAATATCTCTGGCCGAAGACTACACAAAATATGTTCCCCGGGACATACCCAACAAAGACTGGGAGATGTGGGGAACCGACTACGAATTAGTTCAACCAGACGTTTTTCCTCTTAAAACTTATCCTAAGTTTTTTGAAGAAGTGGAGGTGGCCAAAGAAGAAAAGAGGGTGGATCCTGTAGCTACCCTTTTGGAGGGAATGGGTAAGCTGGGGCCCGGCGAGCAGCTTTGGATTCAAATTGAAGCTACGCCTATCACCAGCACGGGAAAAGCAGTAGAGGGCAATTACGATTTTGTTAAAGAAGGAAGAAGAATCGCCGACAAGCTGGCAAAAAGGCCGGAAAAAGCAAAAGAAAGATCGATTATTGAAGGAGCAGCCGACGTTTTAATTACCGGCAGGCCCCTTGAAGAAGAAGAAGATAAGCCAGAACCGGTCATTCCCGTGGAGATGAGGCTTACCCCGGGCGAAAGGGAAATAGTCAGCAGAGTGGAAGAGAAAATCGCCAAGAGATCCTTCAAATCATACATCCGTTTTATTTATCTGGCCAAAAGAGATGTCTATTTTGGCGGAGCCAAAGGAATTCCCTTCGGTTTTTTCAATCAGTTTGCCACCGAGAATTTAAATACGCCGAAACCCTGGCCCAAAACCATTACCAAGATCAAGCGCTATCCCGTTCTGGATTTGATAAAAGAAAGAAGACTTTTTGTCAGAAAGAGGGGATTGTTTTTCAGATATCTTTACAGGTTTAGCCCCCTCTTTCCCAAGAAGCCTCAAAAAGGGGTTTTTATCTTAAATACAGAAGAGCTGGCGACTATTTTCCATTTTCCGGGCAGGGTAGCGGCTCCTGCCCCCTTCGTTCCTCGCGTGGAGGCCAAAAAGGGAGAAGCTCCGCCCGGTTTGCCTACAGAATAATTTATGAACAAAGAGATAAACTTTTTTGCCGAAACCACCTATCGGAACACCAGGAAGAAATTTGGCATCAAGACCGATGACCGGCGTCGGCATCTTTACGTCGTAGGGAAGACCGGCATGGGCAAAACCAATATGCTGGAAAATATGGCCATTCAGGATATTCAGAACGGAGCCGGCATTGGTTTCGTGGACCCTCACGGCGAAGCTGCGGAAAACATTTTAGATTTTATTCCCCCCAACAGGATTAATGACGTTATTTACATCAATCCGGCTGATTTAGATTATCCCATTGCCTTCAACATTATGGAGAAGGTTGACGAAGAACACAGGCATTTGGTGGCTGGAGGGCTGATGGGTGTTTTCAAAAAAATCTGGCCCGATGTTTGGTCGGCCCGCATGGAGTATATCTTGAATAACTGTATCTTGGCCCTTCTGGAATATCCCGGCGCCACCTTGCTGGGAGTAAACAGGATGCTGGCAGATCCCGAGTACAGAAAAAGGGTGGTAGAAAAAATTACCGATCCCGTGGTCAGAGCTTTCTGGCTGCAGGAGTACGCCCGCTACACCCAGAGGTACGAAGTGGAAGCTACCGGAGCCATTCAGAACAAGGTCGGCCAGTTCATTTCAGCCCCTCTGATCAGAAACATTATCGGTCAGGTCAGGTCGGCCATTGACATGAAGAAAGTTATGGATGAAGGCAAAATCCTTATTGTCAACCTGTCCAAGGGAAGAATCGGCGAGGATAATTCGCGCCTTCTGGGAGCATTAATGATTACTAAGCTGCAGCTGGCTGCCATGCAGCGGGTTGATATTTCCGAGGAAAAAAGAAGAGACTTTTTCCTGTATATTGATGAGTTTCAGAACTTTGCCACAGAATCTTTTGTCAACATTCTTTCCGAGGCCAGGAAATACAGATTGGCCCTGATTTTGGGCCACCAATATATCACCCAGATGGACGAGAAAGTTAGGGACGCGGTCTTTGGCAACGTGGGCACGCTTGTTTGTTTCCGGGTGGGAGCCGAAGACGCTGAATTCCTGGAGAAGGAATTTGCCCCTGATTTTACTGCCGAGGATCTGGTCAATCTGGCCAAATACAATATATATTTAAAACTGATGATTGACGGCTTAGCCGGCCGTCCTTTTTCCGCCCAAACCCTGCCGCCCTTTTCCAGGCCGGAAGAATCAAACCGGGAAAAAATCATCAAGGTTTTCCGGGAAAGATACGGCACCCCGAGGAAGGAGGTGGAAGAAAAGATTAGTCGCTGGGCCGGCTCATACATAGAAGCCGAAGCTCCGGCAGCCGCCCCCGTTCTCTACGATGCCCGCTGTTCAATGTGTGGTAAAGACACCAAGGTGACCTTTAAACCCGACGGCAAAAGGCCGGTATATTGCAAGTCCTGCCGCAACAAACTGGGTATGGGCAAGAAGCAAAGAGAAGAAAAAGAGAAGCCGGAAGCAGAATCACTAGAACGGGTTTCCGTGGTGCCTTTCGCCCAGCCGAAGAAAAAGTTCCCGGAAAAGCCAGCCAAAAGAAAAGTAGTCAATCTGGATGATTTGAGAAAAGCTCTGGGCGAGTCTTTGCAAAAGACAGAAGAGTCCGGAAAAGAACCAGAGGCAGACGAGAGCAAAAACAAAAGCGGCAGAATGGAACCGGGAGAAACAGTAAAACTCTAAACTTTATGCTCAGAAGCATTCGAGATTTCAATTTTTCTGATAAGCGGGTTCTGGTGCGTTGCGACTTCAATGTTCCTCTTAGCCAAACAGGGGAAATTTTAGATGATTTCCGGATTAAAAAAACAATTCCTACAATCGAATATTTAATCAAAAAGGGAGCCAGAGTGATTCTGATGAGCCACTTAGGCAGGCCCGAGGGGAGGGTCGTAGAGGGGCTCAGACTGGTTCCTGTCCAGGATAAGCTGCTCGAATATTTGGATTCATCCGTCGTCAAAGCCCCTGACTGCGTTGGTCCTGAAATAGAGAAGTGGAGCAAAACAATGACGCCGGGCGAGGTTTTGTTGCTGGAGAATTTAAGGTTTCACAGGGAAGAAAAAGAGAACGACCGGAATTTTGCCGAGAATCTTGCCAGAACGGGCGACATTTATATCAACGAGGCCTTTTCCGTTTCTCACAGAAACCATGCCTCGGTTGTCGGCCTGGCCAAAATATTGCCCTGCGGCGCCGGATTCCAGCTGGAGAAAGAAGTAGAAATATTGGGAGGCTTGCTGGAGAATCCAGAAAAACCCCTGGTAGCCATCATCGGCGGGAAGAAGGTCGAGGACAAAGCAGGAGTTATTGGAAGAATTTCTCAGGTAGCCGATTTCGTTTTAATCGGCGGCCTGATTGAGAAGGCAATCAAAGAAAAGAATATTAGATTTAACAATCCTGAGAAAATAATTGGTCCGGTTGACGAGACGGGCAATGGCAGGGACATAGGGCCTCAAACCGTAAAACTGTTCAGTGAAAAAATCAGCCAGGCTAAAACCGTTTTCTGGTCAGGACCCCTGGGAATAATCGAGGAAGAAGAGTTTTCTTCTGGCTCCAGGGGGGTTGCCGAAGCTATTATTAAAAGCCGGGTCTTTTCAGCTGTGGGGGGAGGCGATACGGTTGAGTTTGTCAGTCGCCTGGGGTTAACGGATAAATTCAGTCACCTTTCTCTTGGCGGCGGCGCCATGCTGAAATTTTTGAGTGGCGAAGAACTGCCCGGCCTTAAGGCGCTGCAAAAATAGGCCGATGGAAAAGGAGATTAAGAATATAAAAAAGGCGGCTGCCAGAATCAAAAAGGCGGCCGGCAACAAAGAAAGAATTATTCTCTACGGCGACGCTGACATGGACGGTGTCAGCTCCGTTATTATTTTAAAAGAAGCCATCGGTAATCTGGGCGGCTCTTTTGATAATATACGCGTCTATTTTCCGGATAGAGAAACAGAGGGCTACGGAATTAATAAAAAAGCTTTAAATTACTTAAAAAAATACGCCCCGGCTCTCTTTATTGCCCTAGATTGCGGCATAGGCAATTTTCAAGAGGTGAAAATAGCCAAGAACTTGGGCTTTGAGGTGATGATTATTGACCATCACAAGGTTTTGGGAAGCATTCCCCAGGCTTCAGTCGTGGTTAATCCGAAACAAAAAGGCGACAAATATGCTTTTAAAGAATTTGCTGCAGCTGGCGTAGTTTTCAAATTAGCCGAGGCCCTGCTGGGTAAAAAAATGCACCAAAGCTTAAGAAATAATTTTCTTGAACTAGCGGCTCTGGCCACTATAGCCGATATGATGCCCAAAGAGAAAGACAATTTGGAATTTTTAGGCGTCGGTCTCTCTTCTTTGAAAAAGAGCTTCCGACCCGGCCTAAGGGTTTTTAGGTCTCTGCATGATGATAGCGGTTCCCAGGCTCTTAGCCAAAAGATAATTTCAGCCTGTCATGCCGGAGGAAACAAGAATCATTTAAACGAAGGATATTTGCTTTTGACTGCCGCCTCAGAAGCTAAGGCAGAAATTTTAGCCAGAGAGCTTATTAAAAAATCATATGTCCGCCAGGAAAGGATAAAAGTGATCGTAGAAGAGATAGAAGAAAAAGTTTTAAAAAAGATGTCAGATCTCATTATTTTCGAAGGCGATAGGGGCTGGCCGATTCTCATGGCCGGTCCAGCAGCTTCCAAGATCTGTCACGTTTACAGAAAGCCGGTTTTTCTTTACAGCCGGGGCAGGACGACTTCTCAGGGGGCTGTCAGAACTCCAGTGGGCCTTGACGGAGTTAAAGCAATGATGAGCTGCTCTAAACTGCTGGAAACCTACGGCGGTCATCCTCGCGCCGCGGGTTTCAGGGTGAAGAACAAAAACCTGGAGAAATTCGAACGATGCTTAATTCGGTATTTTAAAAGTTAAGATATATATACGATGGAGAGCTTTATTTGCCACTACCACGAGATTGCCCTAAAGGGCAAAAACAGGAAATGGTTTGAAGAAAAGCTGGTAGAGAATATAAAAAAGTCATTGCCCGGCGGCCTTTCCGGATCTGTCAAAAGAATTTCAGGAAGGATAATCGTTAAGACAAGAAAAAGAGAAGCAGAAGATTTTCTGAAGAATGTTTTTGGGTTATCATACTTCGCTCCGGCCATATCTTGTTCTCAGGATATGGGGTCTATTGAGAAAGGGAGCCTTGAGATATTAAGAAAGAAGAAATTTAAGACTTTCAGGATTACCACAAAGAGAGCAAAAAAAGATTTTCCACTGACCTCTCAAGAAATTAACGAAAGGGTGGGGGAGTTCGTTGCCAAGAAATTGGAAAAAAAAGTTGATTTGGATAACCCTGATATTACCTGCTTTATTGAGATAGTCGATAAATATTCTTTCCTATACACAGAAAAAATTAAGGGGCCGGGTGGCTTGCCCGTCGGCACTGGCGGAAAGGCCGTCTGTTTGCTCTCCGGCGGGATTGATTCTCCGGTAGCTGCCTTTAAGATAATGAAAAGAGGGGTTGTGCTTGTTTTTTTGCATTTTCACGCTTATCCTCATACCAGCAAAGCGTCTTTGGAAAAGGCCAAAAGCATTGTTAGGCTTTTAACTAAATACCAGGCAGAAAGCAAGCTATATTTGACACCCTTTACAGATATCCAGAATAAGATTTTAACGAAAACCCCTGACAAGCTAAGAGTGATTCTTTACCGGAGAATGATGCTGAGAATAGCCCAGCAAATTGCCAGAAAAGAGAAAGCCAGGGCTCTGGTTACGGGAGAAAGTATTGGTCAGGTTGCTTCCCAAACCATAGAGAATCTGGGAGTAATCGAAGAATCAGTAGAACTTCCTGTCTTAAGGCCCCTGATCGGTGAAGATAAAGAGGAAATTATCCATCTGGCTGAAAAAATCGGCACTTTTACTATTTCCATTCTGCCTTATCGGGATTGCTGCGTCAGGTTTCTGCCAAGGCATCCTGCTACCAAGGCGTATTTAAGAAAAACAAAAGAGGCAGAAAAGAGATTAGACATTGAAAGGTTAGTGGCTTCGGCTCTGGCAAAAAGCGAGGTTAAATTGATCAGGGGTTGACTTGACTGGCTTTTTTGCTTAAATTAAGGTAAAATAGAGGTGTGAATTATAAAGGTCGATTCTGAATATTTAAATTTTTAACTACATTCTTATTATGCCACAAGGTTATTGCGTTAAATGCAAAGCAAAAAAAGAAATGGTGGGAGCCAAAGAGGTTGAAATGAAAGGAAAGGGCGGAATCAAAAGAAAGGCCATGACTGGCACTTGCCCGACTTGCGGAACCAAGATGTTTAGAATTCTAGGCAAGGCCTAGAGAAAACAGCGCTGTTTTCTAGAAATGAAAGCCGTCGCGCTTAACGCGGCGGCTTTTGCTTTAGAGAGACAGCTTGTTCTCAATTAAAGCCTTGACTTTTAGTGGCCGTTTTAGTTATGTTAAACTTAATTTATGCCCAAGAAGCAAGTTTTCATTATCTTTAGTGTTCTGGTCTGCTTTAACGTTTTGGCTTGGATCGCAGTTTACGATTTAAGCCACCAGGATCTACGGGTGGTTTTCTTTGACGTGGGTCAGGGAGACGCCACCCTTATTAAAACCCCCCCAGGACACCACATCTTAATTGACGGAGGCCCGTCTTCTATGGTTTTGGAAAAATTAGGCCAAGAAATGCCTTTTTGGAACAGAAACATTGACCTGGTTATTTTGACTCATCCTCACTATGATCATCTGGCTGGATTGCTCGAAGTCCTTCAGAACTACCAGGTGAAAAATGTTTTATGGACGGGGGTTCTGACAAGCACTCTGGCTTTTGAAAAGTGGCAGGAGCTGCTTGGAGACGGGCAATTCGACGTTCACATAGCCCAGGCCGGCCAGCAGATTCACAGCGGCCAGGTTATGCTCAATATTTTGTATCCTCCTGAAAATATGCAGAACCAAAGATCATCTGATCTGGACGATACTTCTACCGTTGTAAAAGTTGTTTTCGGCGAAAACAGCTTTTTGTTCACCGGAGATCTTTCCAGGGAAGCGGAAAGAGAATTATTAGAGAAGGGAATTGACTTGGACTCAGATGTTTTGCAGGTGGGGCACCACGGCAGCAGAACCTCCACCGATCCAGAATTTATAGAAGCCGTTTTGCCAGATTTGGCAGTAATTTCTCTTGGCCGGGACAATAAGCACGGCCACCCCCATCAAGAAACCCTGGATACCCTAGAAAGCTACGGCGTTGCTGTTTTAAGAACAGACTGGCACGGCGATATTAAAATTTCCACCGATTGCCAAGGCAGGTATTTGCTTAATTATCAGGATTATGATATATAAAAATAATATGGCAAACAAAAACCCAAAAGAGGAAAGAACAGTTTTAATAGTTAAACCGGACGGGGTGAAGCGCGGCCTAGTCGGTGAAATTATCAGCCGCATTGAGAAGAGGGGATTAAAAATAATCGCCCTGCAGCTGGTTTGGGCCACCAAGGATCAGGTGGACGGACACTATCCCAAAGATCCGGCCTGGATTAAGCGTCTGGGAGAAAAATCTCTCAATACATATAAAGAGCATGCCATGAATCCCAAAGACGAATTGGGCACCGAAGACCCAGATAAAATCGGGGTGATGGTTAGGAGCTGGCTGATAGATTTTTTAACCTCCGGTCCGATTGTTAAGATGGTGGTTAAGGGAATCAGGTCGGTGGATATGGTGAGAAAAATTGCCGGTCCCACCATGCCTACGGCAGCTGACATGGGAACAATTCGTGGCGACTTTTCCGTGGACGACGCTGCCGCTGCCAACCGAGGCAAAAGAGCCGTTCATAATATTATTCACGCTTCAGAGAATCCCGAGGAAGCCGAGCACGAGATAAAGTTTTGGTTCGCCCCCGAAGAGGTGCACGATTACAAGCGGGCCGAAGAGGATATAATGTTCTAAGTCTTTGTAAACAAAACCCCGCCAATAATATCTGGCGGGGTTTTTGTAATTAACGACCGAATCTTTGATTTCTTCTTTTTGACCAGCATTCTCGGCAATAAATCGGTCTGTCAGGAGCTGGCTCAAAGGGCAGTTCGGTTATTTCCGCTCCGCACTCTGAACATTTCCAGTTTCCTTTGACCATTTCTCTGGGCCGGAAATCTCTTTTGGGTCGGTCATCGTCAAATTGCTTGAACATAAATAAATTGTTAAAAAAATAAAGCGACCTTTTGCCTAAGTCGCTATACCTCAATTCAGTTTTAATTTACGGATTAAATACTTACTTAAGATATTTTGACTTAAACTCTACTAATAAATATTGTATCTTAATAGAATTATTTGTCAAGATACAGATATCTTGGTATAATACAATGACCCTGTTCTTTGTTTAGCAGATTCTGGGACAAACGTTTTCCGAGGGAGCCCTATATTTTGCCGGCCCGTGGGCTGGCAGTGCGGGCACCCACCTAGAACATTATCCAGAAGAATTCTCTAAGCGGGAGCGGGGTCACAAAAACCCCTGGGCGGGGTTTTTGTGTTCATGGTCGGGCTGCCGGGAGTCGAACCCGGGTCTTACCCACCCCAAGGGCAAATACTGCCGTTGTACTACAGCCCGCAGACTATATTGGAATTATTTTCTTTTGGCGAGCCTCTTGATGCATTTGGCGCAGGCCTTGACCCTTTTGCCCGATGCCAAGCGTACCCACTGCAAGTTTGGGTATTTTCTTTTTTTCACGGTTGGATTGTATTTTCCGCGGAGCTTGATTCTTCGCCAGGCCGTGATCGAACCCTTTCCGCAGACAGCGCATTGCTTTGCCATACGGAGTTATGTTACCATATTTATACATGCGCATCAAGTTTTCTGAGACAGAAATAATAGACCTTTTGTGGGCCTGGGCAGCCATCAGTTTTGCTTTTGCCGTGATTTTAAGAAGAACGGGATATGATTTTGTTATGCTTCTTGTGGTGGCCGGATTGACTGTCGGGGCGGGTTTCGTCCTGCACGAACTAGCTCATAAGTTCATGGCGCAGAAATACGGTTGCTGGGCCGAGTTTAAAAAATGGAATTTCGGGCTCATTTTGGCCGTGATAATGAGCTTCGTCGGTTTTATTTTTGCCGCTCCCGGAGCAGTAGTGATCGGCGGCATGGTTTCCAGAGAGCAAAACGGCAGAATAGCCGCTTCCGGAGCCCTGGCCAACCTTTTCTTGGCCGTTTTGTTTTTAGCAGCAGCTCAGATAATAGGACCAACCACCTCCTTGATTAATATGATTCTTGTATATGGCTTTGTGATTAATGCTTGGCTGGCCTTGTTTAATATGATTCCTTTTCCTCCCCTGGACGGTTCCAAGGTTATTGCTTGGTCTTTTCCCACCTGGCTGGCCATAGTTGTGGTGGCCGCTTTCATGGTTTTTATATAAGTACCCCCTGACTGAAATATTGTAATTTGTTAATTTTTCATCAAAGCTCATTTTTAACAGAATATTAAGAAGAAGGCGGGCATGGCGAAGAAGTGGAAAAAAGAAGACTTAGAAACCCGCTGCTTAAAATGCGGGGAAAAGATACTAATAAAAAAACCGGAAAAGAGAAAAGGAGAATCGGGAATTCGCGGAGAGTGCCCCAATTGCGGCAATAAAGTCTTTAAGATTTTGCATTAAAAAATGTCAAGGGGCGGTTAAGGCCGTCTCTTTTGTTGACATTGCAACTTTTGTTTGTTAAGATAATATATATGTAAGCGCTCGGCGCTTGCTTAATTTATGCCGACAATTCAGCAATTAATAAAAAAAGGAAGGAAGCGACCCAAAGGAAAGGGCAAAACGCCTGCCCTGGCTTTTGGTTTTAATGTTTTAAAGAACAGGCCCAAAGAATCCTCTTCGCCTTTTAAGAGGGGAGTTTGCCTGAAGGTTTTCACGACCACTCCTAAAAAACCCAATTCCGCCTTAAGAAAAGTGGCCCGAGTCAGATTGACTAACGGCATGGAGGTGACAGCTTATGTCCCGGGCGTAGGCCACAATCTGCAGGAGCACTCGGTGGTTATGATCCGGGGTGGCCGGGTCAAAGACCTGCCTGGAGTCAGATACCACGTGGTCAGAGGAGTTCTGGATACAGGCGGTGTTGAGGGAAGGAAAAGAGAGAGAAGCAAATACGGCACAAAAAGAGAAAAATAATATGCGCGGCAAAAAGAGAAAAAAACAAGAAATTTTACCGGATTCCGTCTACAACAGCGCAATGGTAGCCAAATTTATCAACCGCATCATGAGGCGGGGCAAGAAAAGCGTGGCCCGTAAAATTGTTTACGGAGCTTTCGATATAATTAAAGAAAAAACAAAAAAAGACTCCCTGGAAGTTTTCGAGAAAGCCATTCAGAATGCCTCACCCCTTCTGGAAGTAAAATCAAAAAGAGTGGGGGGAGCCACTTATCAGGTTCCGGTAGAGGTGCGCGGAGAAAGAAAGTTGGCTTTAGCCAGCAACTGGATTATTCGGGCGGCCGACGCGAAAAAAGGAAAACCCATGAAAGAAAAATTAGCCGAAGAACTGATTCTGGCTTCTCAGAACGAGGGATCAGCTATAAAAAAGAAGGAAGACACGCACAGAATGGCTGAAGCCAACAGGGCCTTTGCTCACTTTGCCTGGTAGAATTTATGCCCAGAAAGTATCCCATAGAAAAATACAGAGATATAGGCATAATCGCTCATATTGACGCCGGGAAGACCACGGTCAGTGAGCGGATTTTGTTTTACACCGGAATTTCCCATAAAATAGGCGAGGTTCACGACGGCAAGGCGATTATGGACTGGATGGAGCAGGAAAGAGAGAGGGGGATTACCATCACCTCGGCTGCCACCACCTGCTTTTGGAAGCCGACAGATTCCAAAGAAACAGAGTACAGAATCAATCTTATTGATACGCCCGGCCATATTGATTTTACGGCTGAGGTGCAAAGATCCCTCAGGGTTTTAGACGGAGCCGTGGTGGTTTTTGACGGAGTAGCCGGAGTGGAACCCCAGTCTGAAACCGTCTGGCGCCAGGCAGATAAGTTTAAAGTCCCTAGGATTTGTTTTATTAATAAACTGGACAGAATGGGAGCTTCTTTTGAAAAGAGCTTGGAGTCCATATGGCAGAAGCTTTCTCCCAACGCTCTGGCCGTGCAAATTCCCATAGGTATTGAATCCAAGCTGGAGGGGGTTATTGATCTCTTGAAGATGAAAGCCTTAAGATTTGAGGGAGATTTCGGGCAGGTCGTCAAAGAAGAAGAAATCCCGGAAGATTTGCTGGCTAAAGCAAAAGAGTGGCGGGAGAAAATGGTGGAGAAAATCTGCGGAGAAGACGAAGTTCTTACAGAAAAGTATCTGGCAGGCCAAGAGCCGAGCCTCGAAGAATTAAAAAAGGTTTTAAGAAAAGCGGTTCTAGACTACAAACTGATTCCGGTTTTTTGCGGTTCCGCTTTAAAAAATAAAGGCGTGCAGCCCCTGCTGGACGGAGTAGTTCATTACCTCCCCAGCCCCGTTGAACTTCTCCCGGTTAAGGGCATTGATCCTCAGACCGGCCAGGAAGCAGTAAGAGAGGCTGATGACAGCAAACCATTTGCTGCCCTGGCTTTTAAAATTACCTCAGACCCCTACGTGGGCACCCTTACTTTTTTCAGGGTTTATTCGGGAACCCTGGCCAAGGGATCCTATCTTTTAAATTCAACCACCGGAGAAAAAGAAAGACTGGGCAGGATTTTAAGAATGCATTCGGCTGAAAGAGAAGAGGTGGAAGATCTTTACGCCGGTGACATTGCCGCCACGGTTGGCTTGAAAAATACCAGCACGGGCCACACTCTTTGCGATGAGGACCACCCCATTGTTTTAGAGCAGATTAGTTTTCCCGAGCCGGTTATTTCCATCAGGATCGAACCCAAAAGCAAGGCCGATCAGGAAAAAATGGGCCTAGCTTTGCGCAGATTGGCAGAAGAAGACCCCACCTTCAAAATTAAGAGCGACTTGGAAACCGGTGAAACCCTGATTTCCGGAATGGGAGAATTACACCTCGAGGTTTTAGTAGACAGAATGAAAAGGGAGTTTAAAGTGGATGCTAACGTGGGCCGGCCCCAAGTAGCCTATAAAGAGACTATTAAAATGGAGGCAGAAGCCGAGGGCAAATACATTAGACAGTCAGGAGGCCGGGGGCAATACGGCCATGTCTGGCTGCGGGTTGTTCCCAAGAACAGGGGCGAAGGTTTCGAATTTGTCAATGAAATTAAAGGGGGAACCATTCCCCAAGAATTTATTCCGGCAGTTAGCAAGGGCGTAAAAGAAGCTATGGACAAAGGAGTTTTGGCCGGTTACCCCTTGGTAGACATGTCGGCTGCGCTTTATGACGGTTCTTACCACGAGGTTGACTCCTCAGAAGTGGCTTTTAAAATCGCAGGTTCCATGGCTCTGCAGGCAGCCTGTAAAAAAGCCAAACTGGTTCTACTCGAGCCCATTATGAGATTGGAAGTAGTGGTGCCGGAAAACTTTTTCGGCGATACCATCGGAGATTTAGCGGCCCGCCGCGGCAGAATAGAAGAAACCAGCGATAGAGTAGACATGAAAGTGATTGACGCCAAGGTGCCCTTGTCAGAAATGTTCGGTTATGCTACTAGTTTAAGAAGCATGACCGAGGGCCGGGGAACTTTCACCATGGAATTCGAGAAATACGACGAGGTTCCTGCCAACATTGCCCAGGAAATTATAGAAGGCAAGCGAAGGTAAATATGGATCTCAATGAAATCAAAAATTTAATAGAAATCGACGGCGGCAAGTTTATCATTGTTGAAAACGGCAAACCGACAATGGTAGTGGTTGGTTTTGAAGAGTACAAAAAGAAGCTGACGGGAAAGGGAAGCAATCCGCGTTTTGTCAGCCACCCCGTAGCCAAAGAATTGCAGTCAGAAGAGTTAAAACTTGATGATTTGCCTTTATAGTGATACAATGGACTTGACATATTTTTTTAGGTCGATAGAATAATAATTAGTAATTAATAATAATTAAATTAATTTTATGGCGGAAAAAGAAAAATTTGTTAGGGGAAAATCCCACGTTAACATTGGCACCATCGGTCACGTTGACCATGGCAAGACTACGCTGACGGCTGCCATCCTTCACGTTTTGAATCTGAAGGGCCTCAAGGTTTCTGAAAAGAGCGTTGACCAAATTGATGCAGCCCCCGAAGAAAAGGCCAGGGGCCTTACTATTGCTATTTCTCACCTGGAGTACGAAACAGAAAACAGGCATTACGCTCACATTGACTGTCCGGGCCACGCTGACTACATCAAAAACATGATTACGGGAGCCGCCCAGATGGACGGCGCCGTCCTGGTAGTTTCAGCAGCTGACGGTCCCATGCCCCAGACCAGAGAGCATATTCTTTTGGCTCGTCAGGTCGGTTTGCCCTCCATCGTTGTTTTCTTGAATAAATGCGATACGGTCGAGGACCCGGAAATTATTGATTTGGTAGAGTCTGAGGTAAGAGAGCTTTTGAACAAATACAAATTTCCCGGGGACAAAACCCCCATTATTAGGGGTTCGGCTCTTAAAGCCCTTGAAGCCAAATCAGCCGAAGAAGAATCTGCCAAGCCCATATCAGAATTGGTTAAGGCCCTAGATGAATACATTCCCGAGCCTACCAGAGAAACCGACAAACCCTTCTTAATGGCCATTGAAGATGTTTTTTCCATTGCTGGACGAGGAACCGTGGCTACGGGCAGAGTGGAAAGAGGGGTGATTAAGCCCAACGAAGAGGTAGAATTGATAGGGATTAAGCCTACCCAGAAGACTACGGTGGTCAGCATTGAGATGTTTCAGAAGATTTTGGACGAAGGGAGGGCCGGCGATAACGTAGGAATTTTATTGCGGGGCCTGAAGAAAGAGGACGTGGAAAGGGGCCAGGTTTTGTCAAAACCCGGCAGCGTAACCCCCCACTCAGAGTTTGAAGGAGAGGTATATATTCTGGCCAAAGAAGAAGGCGGGCGCCACACCCCTTTCTTTACGGGCTACAAGCCCCAGTTTTACATTAGAACCACTGACGTTACCGGAGAAGTATCTTTGCCCGAAGGCACCGAAATGGTTATGCCGGGAGATACGGTCAATTTGAAGATCAAATTGCTCGCTCCCGTTGCCTTAGAAGAACAGCAAAGATTTGCTATAAGGGAAGGAGGCAAGACCGTGGGAGCCGGAGTGGTAACAAAAATAGTGCAATAGAAAAAAGTTCATAAAATGGCAAAAAAGAAAGCTACTGAAGTTGAAGAAGGGGCAAAACCCAAACTCCGCATTAAGCTGCGGGCCTATGATCACAAAGTTATTGACAAATCTGCTCGCGAAATTTGTGAGACAGCTTTGCGTTATAATGCAGAAATATTGGGGCCCGTACCCCTGCCCACAGAAACCCACAAGTACACGGTAAACCGTTCCACTTTTGTTCACAAAGATGCCCGAGAGCAGTTTGAGATGAGGGTGCACAAAAGACTGATTGAGATTCTTAATCCTAATCCCCGGGTGATCGACGCCTTAATGGGTTTGACCTTGCCGGCCGGAGTGGACATAGAGATAAAAATGTAAAAATATGGCCTTAAATCTTCCCCCAATTTAAAAATTTTAATATAATTTAATAAATTGCCTTGATTAACTGGGCAATGGCCCAGTTTTTCATTGAAACGAATGAAAATTATACACGGTAAAAAATTAAAGATGAGCCAGCTCTTTGACGAGAAAGGGAATGTTGTTCCGGTGACTTTGATTGAGCTGGGAGGCAAAGAAGACATTTCCCTTCTCAAAGAGGGAGACAATGTAAAAGTTTCTGGCACCTCGAAGGGCAAAGGCTTTGCCGGGGCAGTCAAGAAATGGGGATTTTCAGGAAGAGACGCTACCCACGGCGTTAAACATGAGCACAGGACGATCGGATCGATAGGCAGCTCTTTTCCCGAACGAGTCCTCAAGGGCAGAAAAATGCCCGGCCGGATGGGGGGAGAAAGGGTGACCGTTAAAAATTTGCCAATAGCTAAAATCGACAAAGAGAAAAGAATACTGATGATTAAGGGAGCTGTTCCGGGCAACAGGGGCAGTCTTTTAGAAATTAGCAGCTAATTTTTATGTTGATCAAAGCTTACAAGCAAAGTGGCCAAGAGAGCGGTAAAGCAAAACTGCCTCCGGAGATTTTCGATCTGAAAATAAGCCCGGATTTGGTGCATCAGGTGGTGGTATCCCAAATGGCCAATCGCAGAAGAGTAACAGCTCACAGCAAAGGGAGAGGAGAGGTCCGGGGAGGGGGCAGAAAGCCCTGGCGCCAGAAAGGCACGGGCCGAGCCCGAGCGGGTTCCATTCGTTCGCCCATCTGGCGGGGAGGCGGAGTAACTTTTGGACCGACCAAAAAAAGAGTTTTTAAGAAAAAAATCAACAAGAAAATGAGAAAAAAGGCCCTGTTTATGGTTTTGTCGGGAAAAGCCAAGAGTAATTTGCTCGTTCTTTTGGAGAGTTTAAAAATAGAAAAGCCCAAGACCAAGTTAATGGCCGAGATCATGGAAAAACTGCCCAGTAAAGGAGGGAGCTCTTTGCTCATTTTGTCGGGACCCGACAAAAATGTCATTACGGCCGCTAGGAACCTACCGGATGTAGAAACGAAGCAGGCCAAAGACTTAAACGCTTTAAGCTTGCTGCAGTTTAAATATTTAATTATGACCAAAGAGGCAATTAAGGCAATTAAAGAAACTTTTGTCAAATAAAATGGCAATTTTAGATATTTTTAAAAAAAAGAAAAAGCCGAGCCCAGTAAAAAAAGAAGCGAAGAAAGAGCCTTTAGAGAAAAAGCCGGCAGCCAAACCGGAAAAAACCAGAAGAGTTTCCGTAGGCACCGCCTGCAGGGCCTTGAAAGAACCCCACGTGAGCGAAAAAGCCACAGATTTAACCAAGAGGGACTGGTATACTTTCAGGGTTTTTCCCGAGGCTAACAAAGTAGAGATAAAAAAAGCCATCGAAGAGCTTTACGGGGTTGAGGTGGTGGCGGTAAGAATAGTCAATATTCCTAAAAAAAAGAGAAGGCTGGGAAGGATTGAGGGCTGGAGAAAGGGCTACAAAAAAGCCGTGGTTCGTTTGAAGGCGGGCCAAAAGATAGAAGTTTTGCCCAGATAATATGCTTAAAAAACACAGCACAAAAGAAGATTTCAGTTCCTTGACCAAGAAAAAGCCAGAAAAAAGGCTGCTCTTAAGATTGCAGAAAAAAGCTGGCCGGGGATTTGGCGGCAGGGTCACCGTCAGGCACCGCGGCGGAGGAGCCAAGCATCTTTATCGCATTATTGATTTCGGCCAGGAAAAAATTAATCTTAAGGGAAAAGTTATTGCTTTAGAATACGATCCCTACAGAACCTCTTTTATCGCCCTGGTGCAGTACGAAGATGCTGACAAGAGGTATTTGCTTGCTCCTCAGGGACTGAAAGCGGGAGACGAAGTTGTTTGCGCAGAAAAGGCAGAATTAAAACCAGGCAACCGAATGAAATTAAAGAATATACCTGTGGGCACTCAGATCTACAATATTGAAATTGAGCCGAACTGCGGAGGTAAATTAATTAGAGGTGCGGGAGCCGCCGCCATTGTTTTAGCCCATGAGGGTAAATATGCCCAGCTCGAGCTTTCCTCGACGGAAATCAGGAAAATTCTTCAAGAGTGTTTCGCTTCCATCGGCGCGGTTTCCCGGCCAGAACACAAATATATCAGTTGGGGGAAGGCGGGTAGGGCAAGGCACAAGGGCGTTAGGCCGACCGTCAGGGGATCGGCCATGAATCCGCCCGACCATCCGCACGGCGGAGGAGAAGGCAGGTCGTCCGTTGGCTTAAAGCATCCCAAGACGCCCTGGGGCAAGCCAGCCCAGGGAGTAAAGACGAGAAAAAGAAGCTGGACTGATAAATATATTATTCAAAGAAGAAAGAAAAAGTAATTTTATGCCAAGAAGCCTTAAAAAAGGACCATATATAGCAGAGAAGCTGTTGAAGAAGATTAAGAAATTGAAACCGGGCAGCAAAACCATCATTAAGACTTGGTGCCGGGCCTGCACCGTTAGCCCGGAAATGGTCGGCTTTACTTTTGGCGTCCATAACGGCAAAGAGCACGTTCCCGTCTACGTTACAGAAGACATGGTCGGGCACCGCTTGGGAGAGTTTGTGCCCACTACTAAGTTCGGCCGCCACGGGGGAAAAATACAGAGAGAGTTGGAAGCCAAGGAAGTAGAAAAGGAAACCGCCAAAATAGAAGAAACAAAAAAAGAATAATATATGACAGTAACTGTAAAACTGAGAAATTTAAGAATCGCCCCCAGAAAAGTCAGGCTAGTGGCCGAACTGCTTAAAGATAAATCAGCTGAAGAAGCGCAGGCTATTCTGAGTTTTACCACCAAAAAGGCAACCAAGCCCCTGCTTAAGCTTTTAAATTCAGCTGTGGCTAACGCCAGAAACAATTTTCAATTAGACCCCGCCAATTTATACATATCAAAAATTACCGTTGACGAAGGAACTAAGTTTAAAAGATGGATGCCCCGGGCTCGCGGTCAGGCCTCGGAAATCCAGAAAAAAACATCGCATATTACCCTGGTTCTTTCGGAAAAAAGAAAACATGGCGCATAAAGTCCACCCAAAATCATTTAGATTGAGAGAGCTGGCTGACTGGGACGCCCGCTGGTTAAACCAAAAGAAACTTCCTTGCTACCTGGAAGAAGATTTTAGGATTAGGGAATTTTTACAAAAGAAATTAAAAGACGCTAGCCTGCAGAATATAGAGATAGAGAGGTTTGCCGGGAAAGTTAACGTTATCATCAATGCGGCCCGGCCCGGCTTGATTATTGGCCGGGGCGGCAAGGGCGTAGAAGAGCTGAAAAAAGAACTGGAAAGAGTTTTGGCAAAAACAAAAAAAGTTAAAGAAAAGAGAGAGTTAAAACTGGATATCAGGGAGGTGAAAAACGTCTGGGCCTCCGCCTCTTTAGTCAGCCAGTGGATCGCCCAGCAATTAGAGAAAAGGATTACCCACAAGAGAGCCATCAAGCAGGCCCTGGGGAAAGTATTAACCGGCAAAGAGGTTAAAGGCGTGAAAATAGAGGTGGCTGGTCGCTTGGGAGGATCTGAAATTGCCCGGCGCGAATGGATAAAGCGGGGCCAGCTTCCCCGCCAAACTCTGAGAGCTGTTATTGATTATGCCCAAACAGAGGCTTTCTGCGCTTACGGCGTCATCGGGGTAAAGGTCTGGATTTACAAGGGAGAAAGGTTTGAATAATTATGTTAATGCCCAAGAAAGTCAAACATAGAAAATGGATGAAAGGCAGAAGAAGAAACAAAGGCCAAGAAACCAGGGGAACCGAATTGGTTTTCGGCAGTTTCGGTTTAAAAGCCCTGGAAAGCAGGTGGATTACTGCCCGCCAACTCGAAGCCGCCAGGAGAGTGATTATCAGGTATTTGAAAAAGGGAGGGAAATTTTGGATTCGAGTTTTTCCCGATAAGCCGGTAACTGCTAAAGGTACGGAAGTTCCCATGGGCGGTGGCAAAGGATCGGTTGATCACTACGTTTGCATGATCAAGCCCGGCAGAATAATTTTTGAACTGGAGGGGCTGGAAGAAGAAACTGCCAGAGAGGCCTTCGGGGGAGCGGCTGACAAACTGCCCATTAAAACCAAGTTTGTAAGATAATTATGAAAAATCCAGCACTAAGACAAAAGTCCGCAGCTGAATTAAAAAAAACGCTTCAGGCCAGCCAAGAAAAACTGAGGCAGTTGAATTTTGATCTGGCTTCGGGTAAGGTTAAAAACGTGAGAGAAGTCAGAAAAACAAAAAAAGACATAGCAAGAATTCTTACACTATTATGCCAAAAAAACAGCTAACAGGCATTGTTGTATCAAACAAAATGCAAAAGACGGTGGTGGTAAGGACGGAAAGCGTTAAAGAGCACTCCAGATACAAGAAAAGATTTAAGGCGCATAAAAAATACAAGGCCCATTCAGACGAGGAGTGCGCCGCGGGCGATAAGGTTGTTATTGAAGAATGCCGGCCTCTGAGCAAGGATAAAAAATGGCGAGTTGTTAAAAAAATATGATTCAGCCAAGAACCATCTTAAAAGTGGCAGATAATACTGGCGCAGGATTGCTGCAGTGTATTCAGGTTTTGGGGGGCACGCGCCATAAGTTTGCCAGGATCGGCGATATCATTACCGGGGTAATCAAGACAGCCGAGCCGAGAAGGATTGTCAAAAAACACGAGGTGGTCAGGGCGGTAATCGTCAGGCAAAAGCAGGCCCTGCGCAGAAAAGACGGAACCTACATCCGCTTTGACGACAACGCCTGCGTAATTTTGGACGGCAAATCAAAAGAACCCAAGGGTGGCAGGATTTTTGGCCCTCTACCTAAGGAAATCAAAGAAAAGGGTTTTGATAAAATTGCCACCCTGGCAGAGGAAATTCTATGAAGATAAAAAGAAACGACACAGTTTTAATAATTTCAGGCAAAGACCGTGGCAGAAAGGGCAAGGTTCTGAGCGTTTTTCCCGAAGAGCAAAGATTGCTCGTAGAAGGAGTCAATATCAGAAAGAGGCACGTCAGGCCTAAGAAATCCGGCGAAAAAGGCCAGATTGTTGAAAGCCCGGCTCCTTTTTCTGTCTCCAATGTTAAATTAATTTGTGCAAAATGCGGCAAATCCACCCGGGTGGCTTATCAGTTTATTGATAAGAAGAAGCGACGCATCTGCAAAAAATGCAAGCAGGAAACATAATATGCTTAAGCTTAGAGAAAAATACAACAAAGAGGTTGTTCCGGCCATGGTAAAAGAGTTCGGCTATAAGAGCAAAATGGCGGTTCCCGCAATCGAAAAGGTGGTGCTAAATACCGGCTTTGGGCGGGAGGCGGCCGGACAGAGCGGCGAGGAGCAGAAAAAACTTCAGCAATCTGTGCTGGGGGATCTTTCCTTAATTGCCGGGCAAAAAGCAGTTTTGACGCGGGCCAAAAAAGCTATTTCTACCTTTAAGATCAGGCAGGGCATGGCCATAGGAGCCAAGGTTACTATGAGGGGCCAGAAGATGAACGATTTTATAGAAAAACTAATTCATGTTGTGCTCCCGAGGTCGCGCGATTTTCGGGGGATCGAGCCCGATTCAGTTGATGAGGGGGGCAACCTGACTATTGCCATTAAAGAGCATATTGCTTTTCCTGAAATTTCTCCGGAAAAAGCCAAAAGAATATTCGGCCTGGAAATTATTGTATCTACCGATGCCAAGTCTAAAGAAGAAGGCTTGCAATTATTAAAATTATTAGGATTTCCCATAAAATAATGGCCACTAAAGCGCAAATAGCCAAATCTAAAAAAAAGCCCAAATTCAAGTCGAGAGTTGTCAGAAGGTGTTTCAGGTGCGGCAGGAAAAGGGGATATATGAGGAAGTTCGGCCTCTGCAGGATTTGTTTCAGGGAGATGGCCAATAAGGGCCTGATACCGGGCATAAGGAAATCAAGCTGGTAATATTATGGATCCCGTTTCAAACATGTTAACTTTAATAAGGAATGCTCAGGCAGTCAGAAGGGAGACAGTCTCCGTCCCTTTTTCTGAGATAAAATACCAGATTGCTAAGATTCTGGCCAAGAACGGCTTTGTTGGAGGGGTTGAGAAAAAAGGAAGAAAAACCCAGAAAATTATTGAGATCACCTTAAAGTATGACAATGGTTCTCCGAAGATTTTTGGTCTGAAGAAAGTTTCCAAGCCCGGCCAGCGTATTTACAAAAAATTCAGGGAGATAAAATCAGTCAAAGGGGGATACGGAATAGCCATAGTCTCCACTCCCAGGGGACTGATGACCAACAAAGAGGCAAGGAAGCAGAAACTGGGAGGAGAACTAATTTGTGAAGTATGGTAATATGTCCAGAATAGGCAAAAAACCAATTGAAATACCGCCAGGAATCGATGTCAAAATTGAGGGGCAGAAAGTAACAATTAAGGGTCCCAGGGGAGAATTGCAAAGGAGCGTTCGGCCCGAAATTAAGCTTGACTTCAAAGAGGGAAAGCTTTTCTTGACGGGCCAGGATTCTTCTTTTTTGGGGCTGAGCCGGAGCCTTTTAGCCAATATGGTCAAGGGCGTAATTGAAGGCTACGAGAAGAAGCTGGAAATCGAGGGGATTGGCTACAAAGCCAATCTAGAGGGCCAGGACCTTGTTTTGAGCGTCGGTTTCACCCATACCGTAAAAATAAAAGCGCCAGAGGGAAAGATAAAGTTTGTTGTTGAAAAGAACATTATTACTGTTTCAGGGGCTGATAAGGAGCTAGTCGGTCAATTAGCTGCCAGGATAAGATCAATTAGGCCGCCTGAGCCCTATAAAGGCAAGGGCATAAGATATCAGGGAGAGCACATAAGGAGAAAACTTGGCAAAAAAGCAGCTGCCACAGCATGAAAAAGCTAAGCAAAAAACAAAAGCGCTCCCGGCGCCATAAAAGGATCAGAGCCAAAATTTCAGGAACCGGCAAGGTCCCCCGTTTGTGTCTTTTCAAGTCCAATCAATACATTTACGCTCAATTGATTGACGACGAAAAGGGCAGGGTTATCGCTTCTGCCAAAGGGGATTTAAGCCTTGCCGGGGCCAAGAAAGCCGGAGAAACAGTAGCTAAGGTGGCTCTGGAGAAAAAAATCAACCAGGTTGTTTTTGACCGGGCGGGCTACAAATACCACGGCAGGGTAAGGGCTTTGGCCGAGGGAGCCAGAAGCGCCGGCCTTAAATTTTAATTTTTTCATGAACAGAAATTACAAAAACAAAGAGGAAAGAAAAGAAGAGTTTGAATCTAAGCTTTTGGATTTAGCCAGAATCGCCCATACGCGGGCCGGCGGCAGAAAGATGCGCTTTAGGGCCCTGATGATCATGGGAAACAGGGCAGGCAAGGTGAGTATGGGATTAAGCAAGGGTGGAGATGTCAGCCTGGCCATAGAAAAGGCAACCCGGCTCGCCAAAAAGAATTTAATTGACATTCCCATTGTTGGCAATACCATTCCTCATGAGGTGTCAGCCAAAGTGGGAGCCGCCAGAATTATTTTAAGACCCCAGAGAAAGGGCAGGGGCTTGGTGGCCGGGGGGACGGTGAGGACGATTTGCGCTTTGGCGGGCATCAAAGACGTTTCTTCGAAAATTCTGGGAAGGACCGGCAACAAGATCAACAATGCGCGAGCTACCATTGAAGCCCTGAAAAAATTAAAGTCAAAGTAAAGTATGCAGCTGCATGAAATAAAACCAAAACACAGAAAAAGGCGGGGCAGGCGGATCGGACGCGGCGGCAAGCGGGGCACTTATTCCGGCCGGGGCATTAAGGGGCAAAAATCAAGAGCTGGCAGGAGATTGCGCCCCTTGGTTAGGGACTGGATCAAAAAATATCCCAAGTTGAGGGGATATAAATTTAGTCCTCGGGGTAAAAACCAAGTTGTTAACTTGGATGTTTTAGAGAAAAAATTTGATTCAGGCCAAACCATCAATCCTCAGGTATTGCTGGAAAAGAAGATAATTCGTAGAATAAAAGGAGATTCCCCCAAAGTTAAAATCTTGGGCCGGGGAGAACTAACCAAGGCCTTAACTTTTGAAAAATGCCTGGTTTCCAAACAGGCCAAAGAAAAAATAGAAAAATCAAATGGAGTGGTTAAATAAAGTCATCAGAGTATTTAAATTGCCCGATCTGCGCAAGAAAATACTTTTTGTTCTGGGCGTTTTTGTTATTTACCGCATAATGGCCAATATTCCCATACCGGGCATAGAGGCAGAAGCTTTAGAAAAGTTTTTTGAAGAAATGAAGGTTTTCGGCATGCTTGATCTTTTTGTCGGAGGAAGCCTTTCCAACCTCTCCATTGTTATGCTGGGTTTGGGGCCCTATATTACAGCCACCATCATTATGCAGCTTTTGACCATGATTTTTCCCGCCTTGGAGCGGCTTTACAAAGAAGAGGGTGAGGCCGGTCGTCAGAAGTTCAATCAGTACGGCAGGATTTTGACTATTCCTTTGGCTCTGCTCCAGAGCTACGCTATGCTTGCTTTGCTGCAGCAGCAGGGAGCCATCGGTCAGCTATCTCCCCAAATTTTGATCGGCTCGCTTATTACCATAACTGCCGGCTGCGTCTTTTTGATGTGGTTGGGAGAACTGATTTCAGAAAAAGGCATTGGCAACGGTATCTCGCTTTTGATCTTTGCCGGAATTATCGCCAGGCTTCCCGTCAATATCCGGCAAATGTTCGTCAGTTGGGACCCCCAAGCCATCCCCGCTTATTTGCTTTTTGCTTTAGTGGCCATAGTTATTATTGCCGGAGTGGTCATGGTCAATCAGGGACGCAGGAACATACCTGTTTCCTATGCCAAAAGAGTCAGGGGGATGAGGATGTACGGCGGAGTTTCAACTTATCTGCCATTAAACGTTAATCCGGCCGGCGTTATTCCCATTATTTTTGCTTTTGCCATCATGATGTTTCCCGGCATGATAGCCAGTTTTTTGGGCGGCGTTGAGGGAACCGTGGGAAATATAGCCCAAACAGTCAGCCAGTTTCTTGAGAGAGATCTGGTTTATTCCGCCCTTCTCTTTATTCTGGTTGTCCTTTTTACATTTTTCTATACGGCTGTTACCTTCGATCCCAAAGCCATTTCCAGCAATCTGCAGAAAATGGGCGGTTTTGTGCCGGGCATCCGTCCGGGAGAATCGACCGCCAGCTTTTTGAGATATGTTTTAAACAGGGTTTTGGTCTTTGGCGCCTTATTCTTGGCTGTTATAGCCGTGCTGCCCTCCATAATCCCCTCGATTATTGAGGGAATTACCGAGGTGGAAATAACGGTTTTTAATTTTTTCATTGGGGGCACCTCTCTGCTCATTATAGTTAACGTGGTTTTGGAAACCTTGCGGCAGATTAACTCCCAATTACAAATGAGAGAATATGAAACACTCTAAAACAAACCCTCTTTCTCTTATCGTCTACGGCCGGCCGGGGTCCGGCAAGGGAACCCAGGCCGCCCTTTTGGCTAAAAAATTAAAATTTGAGCATTTCAGCAGCGGGGAAGCTTTAAGGCGCAGAGCAAAAAGAAAAGATTTTACCGGCCTTAAGCTTAAAAAGGGATTAAATCAGGGCAAGTGGTCTCCCGAATGTATTATTACTAAGCTTTGGCTGGATAAATTGGAAGAGTTCAAAAACAACAGAAACTTTAAGGGCTGGATTTATGACGGCGGCCCCAGGAGAAGACTGGAAACAGAGCTTTTAGACAAGGCTTTAGAATGGTACGAATGGCAGGATAACGTCAAGGTCTTTTTAATTGATATTTCTGCCAAGACGGCCTTTGACCGCCTGACCAAAAGAAGGCAGTGCAAAAAATGCAAGGAGCTTATCCCCTGGGTGGGAAAGTTCAAGAAACTCGAAAAATGCCACAAGTGCGGGGGCGAGCTGATTTATCGTTCAGACGACAAGCCCCGGGCCATCAGAGAGCGTTTGGCGCAGTTTGAAAAACTTACCGTGCCCCAGATAAATTATTTCAAAAAAAGAAGAAAATTTATCAGGATAAACGGCGAGCAATCTATCGAAAATGTTTTTAAGGATATTCTCAGGGCTCTTAAGAAATAATTATGGCAAATAAACTTGTTTGCGTCGTGGGCATGCCCGGAGCCGGCAAGAGCCTGGTTTCTGACGCACTGGTTTCCAGCGGTTTTTCATACATCAGATTCGGCCAGATTACCTTAGACAAACTTAAGGAAATGGGTTTGGCTCTGAGCGAGGCCAACGAGAAAAAAATCAGGGAGGGGCTCAGGAAAAAACACGGCATGGCCGCTTTCGCCGTTCTTAATATTTCCAAAATAGACACATTGCTGGAAAAATCCCACGTGGTGGTGGACGGCCTTTACAGCTGGTCAGAGTACAAGGTTCTTAAAGAAAAATACGGAGAGAGAATGCGGGTTTTGGCAGTTTACGCTCCTCCTGGCCTGAGAAGCAAGAGACTGAAACAGAGAAAAGTTAAAAAAGGAGACAAGAACCAGCGCTTCCGGCCGCTTAAAGAAGAAGAAACAAGGGCCCGCGATTACGCTGAAATAGAAAATCTGGAAAAAGGAGGGCCTATTTCTATGGCTGATTTTACCATTGTTAATACGGGAACAATTAATCAGTTAAAAAAACAGGTTAGAGAAATTATCAAAGATGTCGTCTGCCATTAAAATCAAAAAGCCGGAGGAAATAAGGATTATGGAAGAAGGGGGGAGAATTCTTGCCCTGATTATGAAAGAGCTGGAAAAAGCAGTGGAGCCGGGAATAACTACCAATGAATTAGACAGGCTTGCCGAAAGCCTGATTTTTAGATATAAGACAAAACCGTCCTTTAAGGGCTATCAGGGCTTTCCGGCCTCTTTATGCACCTCTCTTAATGAAGAAATTGTTCATGCAGTTCCTTCTGACCGTGTTTTGAAGGAAGGGGACATTATTTCTTTGGATTTAGGTCTTTTTTATAAAGGCTACCACGCAGACATGGCTGTTACCCTGCCGGTGGGAAAAATTGATTCTGAAACCGCCAGACTCCTTAGGGTGACAAAAAAATCCCTAAAAAGGGGCATTAACAAAGTCGGGCCCGGCAATACCTTTGGCGACATCAGCAACACAATTCAGAGGTGTGTGGAAGCGCAGGGCTTTAACGTAGTCAGGGAGCTTTGCGGCCACGGCATAGGCAGGGATCTTCATGAAAACCCCCAGATCCTTAACTACGGCAAGAGAAGATCGGGTCCTGAAATTAAAGAAGGCATGGTCTTTTGTTTAGAACCCATGGTAACTGCGGGCGACTGGAAATTAAAAAAAACAGAAGACGGATTCGGCTTTGAAACAGCTGACGGATCTTTGTCAGCCCATTTTGAGCACATGGTGGCAGTAACCGAGAGTGGCGTAAAAGTTTTAACTTTGCTATAATGTGAATATGCTTGAGACGGTTGAAACGCTTCCCGATGAGCTCAAGGTTTTCTTGATGGCCACGTTGCCCTTTGTCGAACTAAGAGGATCCATTCCCTTAGCTTTATTGGAATACGATCTGCCTGTTTGGTCTGGTTTTTTCATATCTTTGCTGGGAAACATCTTTCCGGTTGTCTTTATTCTTTTGTTTCTTGATAAAGTGCAGCGTTTTTTAAGCAAACACTTTAAATTCTTTAACCGTTTTTTTATCCGGCTTTTTGAAAGAACAAGGAGAAAGCATCGGGAAAAATTTGAAAAATGGAAAGAGCTAGCTTTAATCATTCTGGTGGCCATTCCCTTACCCCTGACCGGCGCCTGGACAGGATCTCTTTGTGCTTTTCTTTTCGGCATTCCCATTAAAAAAGCCCTTCCTTTGATCTTTCTGGGAGTGGTTATCGCCGGCCTTATAGTGACGTTAGTCAGCTTAGGGATAATAAATTTTTTATAATCTTATGAAGCCCTTAATCGTTGCCAATTGGAAAATGAATCCGGGTTCTTTGCCGGAAGCCAAGAAGCTTTTTAGCCTTACCAAAAAAAGGGCAGTTATTTGCCCGCCCTTTGTTTATCTGGCTCATCTTAGGGCTAACGGGGCCCAGGATTGCTTCTGGGAGGAAAAAGGAGCCTATACCGGAGAAATTTCTCCCCAGATGTTAAAAAGGCTGGGGGTCAAATACGTTATCGTTGGGCATTCGGAAAGAAGAAAATATCAGAAAGAAACAGACAAGATCATAGAGAAAAAACTTAGGGCCGTTCTGCGAGCTGGCCTTAAGCCCATTCTCTGCTTAGATAAAATTTCCCAGCTTCCTAAAGATATTAAGCGGGGTTTTGTGGTAGCTTACGAGCCCTTGTTTGCTATCGGCACAGGCAAGGCCTGCAGCCCCGAGAGGGCGGAAAGAATGAGGCGGGCCATAAAAAAGAAGGTAGGTGTGCCCGTACTTTACGGAGGAAGCGTTAATTCTAAAAACGCCAGAGACTATATCAAAAAAGCCCGCTTCGACGGCTTATTGGTCGGCGGAGCCTCTTTAAAAGCTAAAGAATTTATTGACATAATTGAGGCCGTATGTTAATTTGATCCGATGCAAGAGGATATTTTCAACGGCAAATTTTATAACCCGACCAAAGGAAATCTGACGCTGGAAGAAACCGTGGCAGAAATTTTCAGCTACATGTCAGAGAAACCGGAAAAAGCCTATGAGATTATTGTTGGTTGCGATTCTCCCTCAGACGAAGAGCCGCATTTTCCCGTAGCTGTGGTCATATTGAGAAAGGGCGAGGGAGGAAGATTCTTTCTTAAGAAAATAAAGTATCCTCTGGGTGAAAAAAAATTTTACAGCTGGAAGGCTCGCATTCTGGAAGAGGTGACTCTCTCTTGCCAACTGGCCTTAATTCTTAGAGAGAAGATCAGCCAGGGAGTTAAATACATTCACGCTGACGTGGGAGAAAACGGCCAAACTAAAGACATGATCAGGGAGGTAGTGGGTCTCATCCGGGGCAACGGATTCGAACCCAAGATCAAGCCCGAATCTTATGTGGCTTCAGTGGTGGCCGACCGTTATACATAATGCAAGACAAAAGATTAAAAGTTGTTGTGGCCATGTCCGGAGGAGTGGACAGTTCGGTAGCCGCAGCCCTTGTCAAAAGGGCTGGTTTTGATACAGAAGGCGTGTTTATGAGGCTTTGGAGAGTTAGTAATTCTCCCCAGGCTGAAAAAAAAGCCAAAGAAGCGGCCCGAATACTTAAAATTCCCCTGCGCGTTTTAGACCTTAAGAAAGAATTTAAAAAAAGCGTCGTTGATTACTTCTTAAAAGAATCTAGATTAGGTCGTACGCCCAACCCCTGTGTTGTTTGCAACAAGGAAATTAAATTCGGACTTTTGCTCAAAAAAGCCCTGGCCCTGAAAGCAGATTACGTTGCCAGCGGTCATTACGCTCTTCTTAAAAACAACCGGCTGTTTGAAGCCAAAGACAAGGACCAGTCTTACTTTTTATGGATGCTTAAGCAAAAACAGTTAAGGCGCATTTTATTTCCCTTGGCCAGTTACACGAAAAAAGAGACAAAGGAGCTGGCCAAGAAATTTAAGTTACCTGTCACTGATTTTTCTGAAAGTCAGGAGATCTGCTTTGTCCGGGGAGCAGTTAATGATTTTTTGGCAAAATATATTAAAGCTAAGCGAGGACCCATAGTTAATTTTTCAGACAGAATGTCCAGAGTCGGCGAGCATGGGGGATTAGCTTTTTACACTCTCGGGCAGAGAAAAGGCATTAGGCTTTCGGGCGGTCCTTACTGGGTTTTAGACAAGAATTTGAAGAAAAATACTTTACTTGTTACTAAAAACGAGAGGGATTTATTTAAAAAAGAGCTGGTTTTAAGGGGGGCCAATTGGATCTCGGGCAAACCGCCTAAGTTTCCTTTGAGAATTAAGGCAAAAATCCGTTATGGCACAAAGCCAGCTTCTGCTCTTTTGCGGTCCGACCGGGTGGTTTTTGACCGTCCACAGCGGGCCATCACTCCCGGCCAGTCGGTTGTTTTTTATAAAAGAGGGGAGGTTTTAGGCGGCGCCTTTATTTTTAGCTTAAAGAATAGTAAGATATAGGCAGGTATGGTTAACGCTAAAAAATTAATCGGCAGTTTTAAGTTTGCTTTTTCCGGCATTAAAATAATTTTTAAAGAAGAGCATTCTCTGCGCATCATGTTTTTTATTGCCCTAGTGGTGATTATGGCCATGTTTTATTTTAATTTGCCCATTACCCACAAAGCAATTCTCTTCCTTATTATTATGTTCGTTTTAACCCTGGAGCTGCTTAATTCGGCGGTTGAGAAGTTTTTAGACTTTATTCACCCTGACGGCAACCACCGCATTAAGATAATCAAGGACGTTTTGGCGGGCATTGTCCTTATCGCCTCCTTGGGAGCGGCTGTTATAGGCATTTTAATTTTTTGGCCCCACTTTTCTTAATAAAATATGCAGACACCATTATTGAAAAAAACCTTTTTGGATTTTTTCGTCAAAGAGGGACACGCCCTTGTTCCTTCCGGTTCGCTTTTGCCTCCCGACGCCAGCGTTCTGTTTACCACGGCCGGCATGCAGCAATTCAAGCAGTATTTTCTGGGAGAAAAGTCATCCTACGGCAAAAGAGTGACCTCTTGCCAGAAATGCTTCCGGACTTCCGACATCGATGAGGTAGGCGACAAAAGCCACTTGACCTTTCTGGAAATGTTGGGCCATTTTTCCTTTGGCGACTATTTTAAAAAAGAAACCATCGCCTGGACTCACAAGCTTCTCACCGAGGTTTTTAACATAAATCGCCGTCGAATTTCCGTGACCGTATTTAAGGGAGACCGGACCATTCCCTTTGATCAAGAATCTTATAAGGCGTGGTCTCTTTTTTTGCCGAAGAGAAAAATAAGCAAAGGCTCAAGAAAAGATAATGTCTGGGGTCCGGCTGGCCCGGAAGGACCCTGCGGAGCAGCTAACGAAGTCTACGTTGATAAATTGGAAGTGGCCACTTTAGTTTTTGTAGAGTACTATTCTTCAAAAGACAAAAAACTGACAGCCCTTTCTCAAAAGGGCGTGGATGTCGGCTGGGGGCTCGAAAGACTGGCTATGGTCTCGCAGGGGAAAAGGAACGTTTTTGAAACCGATTTATTCTTGCCGATCATGTCAGCTATTCCCGGAGAAAATAAGAAGGCAAGAAGGATCATCGCCGATCACGTTAAGGGAGCCGTTTTTCTTATTTCTGAGGGCCTAATACCCTCCAATATTGAGCAAGGCTATATTTTAAGGAGGCTTATCAGAAGGGCTATCAGGTTCGGAAAACTGCTCGATCTGCCTAGAGAGTTTCTGATTCCCTTAGCCCAGAGAGTGATTGATATTTATCAAACAAGTTATCCTGAAATTAGATCCAGAGAGAAAGACATTTTGACCGTCATCCAAAAAGAAGCAGAGAATTTCGAAAAAACGCTCAATCAGGGATTAAAACAATTCGCCAAAATAAGCCGGGGAAGCCCCAGGCTTTCCGGAAAAGCAGTTTTTCATCTTTTTGACACCTACGGATTTCCTCCGGAATTGACAGAAGAGCTGGCCAAAGAAAGAGGCCTCAAGGTTGATCTTAAGGGTTTTGCCCGAGCTTTCAAAAAGCACCGCGAGGTATCCCGGGCAGGAGCCGAAGCTAAGTTTGGTGGGGGAGGAGAATTTTCTCCCCGATTGCATACTGCCACCCACTTGCTTCATGCTGCCCTAAGAGATGTTTTGGGAGAACACGCTAAGCAGATGGGATCTGATATTAGTCCGCAAAGACTGAGGTTTGATTTTACCCATCCTCAAAAATTAACAGCAGAAGAGATGAAGAAAATTGAAAACCTGGTTAACCAAAAAATCAAGGAGAATCTAGAGGTAAAGAGAGAAGAAATGGATTATCGGCAAGCGTTGAAATCGGGAGCTCTGGCTTTTTTCAAAGAAAAATATCCGGAAAGGGTAACTGTTTATTCTGTTAACGGCTTTTCCCGGGAGATATGCGCCGGCCCCCACGTTGAGAAAACGGGCCAGTTGGGCCGCTTTAAAATTATTAAAGAGGAAAGCTCTGGCGCGGGCATTCGTCGCATTAGGGCAATTTTGGAATAATTTGCTATAATTTGCTATAGTAAGCTAATGAAAAAGCAAATACCCTTAGTTCTGGATATTGGCACGGAAGCAATAAAAGCAGGTTTTCTAAAAAACACGGCCATTCACTATTACGACAGATTCGGATCCTTTAGCGGTCGAGATCCGGAAAAAGAAATGATCAAGAAGGCGATTTCGGAAGCATTAGAGGAAGTTCAAGGCAAAGAAAAAGCAAAAACAAAAGATGTTTTAGTGGGATTGCCGCCGGGGGCCTTAAAAGTGAGAACCTCCTATCAGGCTCTGGAAAGAAAGAATTCCCGAGAGCCCATTTCTCAGAAAGAAGCAGAGAAAATCCAGCAGGATATTTTTAAAAAAGGCAGAGAAAAGATCGGCGAGATTTTCTTTCAGGAAGCAGGCATCAGTCTTAGGGATTTGGCTTTTCTGGATGAATTTTCTCTGGGAACCAAAATCGATGGCTATTCGGTGCCCCGCTTGGTCGGCTACCGCGGAAAAAGGGTGGGAGCTGCAATTTTCTCTGTTTTTTCTCCCAAAAACTACCTTGAAAAATTCCGCCGCATTTTTAAAGACCTGAATTTAGAGGTTTTAAAAATAAGTCATCCGGGCCAGTATTTACCGAAGCTTTTTAAAGACATAAACGAGGGTATTTTTATCGATGTGGGCGGAGAGGTAACCCAAGTATTTATCGTGAAAAACAATAATTTATCAGAAATTTTTGATTTTCCAATTGGCGGCAGGGATTTTTCAAAGGCGCTTTCCCGAACCATTGGACTAAGCGAAGAGAAGGCCAGGCTTTTTAAAGAAAGCTACGCCAATAAAGAGACAACCGAAGAGACAAGGGCAAGGATTCACGAGATTTTTTCAGAAGTTGCCGAGGATTGGTTCTTCGGCCTAAGAGATGCCCTGAGGCGTTTCACGGGCTTGCGTCCATCAGAAATTCGTCTGTTCGGCGGGGGGAGCCAGTTGCCCGAAATATCGGAAATTTTAGAAAACTTAGCAGAGCAAAGGTCGCCCCAAATTTTAAAAGACCCACAATTAATCAATTTAACTCTCATTTCTTATGCCCAGTAAAAATAAAAAACCACTTGATATTATTCCGCCCCAGCCCCCGGATGAGGCGCAGCGGGAGCCCAGCCAGGAGCCAGCCAGGCAGCCGAAGCAGAAAAAATCGCCAGCTTCTTTTTTGCTTGTTATCTGCCTGCTTGTTTTGCTGGTGGGGGTAGCAGCCTATTTTTTAATTCCTCGAAAAGCAAAACTGGCAGTCGTGCCTAAAATAGAGGAGGTCAGCTTGAATGTAACCAAGGAGATTTCCGGCAATTTTCTTCCCAAAGAAGAGGCCTCCGAAGAGAAATATTATTCTTTCGGCACAGAAGAAGTAGAGAAAAGGGCCGAAGGCGTAATCAGGGTTCATAACGATTATCATCTCGACCAGATTTTAGTGGCTGACACCCGTTTTTGGTGCCGGGGAGAAGAGTCATTGGAGTTTAAAACTAAAGAGAGGGTGACGATTCCGGCAAAAGCTTATTTGGATGTTGAAGTAAGGGCATCCCAGCCGGGGGAAGAATTCAATATCGAACCCTGCAGCGTTTTCTCAGTACCCGGCCTGGTGGGAACCGCCCGCTACACGGCTGTTTACGGCGAATCTTTATCAGCTATGCAGGGGGGAGAGGAGTTTATCGGCGTCTTGGTTGTTGCAAAGTCCCAGCTCCAAGACCTTGCCCGAGAATACGTTCTCGGCCTGGACTTGGAGCAGAGAATAAAAGAAGGCTCTTTACAGGTTAGTTATTCTTCACCATCGGCTGATTTAGAGGAGGAAAAAGTTACTTTGGATTTGGAAATAACTGCCGAAGTCTATAGCGCTCCCGACCAAGAAAACCTGAAGAAAGCTGTCAGGGGGCTCGATGCCCCCCAGATAGAGGAGCTGATTGTCGACTTTCCAGAGATTGCCGAAATAAGGCTTAGTCTGTGGCCCTTTTGGGTCAATCGGGTCCCCAATGACACAAAGAGCATTGACATCAGCCTTAACATTTGATAGCATAAATTTTGTATTGTATGGGCCAGAACAAAAACATTTTAAGGAAAACGGGCACCGTTGTTGAAACACTTCCCAGCCTGCATTTTAAAGTTCGTCTGGATAACGGCCAAGAAGCTTTGTGCCATTTGGCAGGAAGAATGCGAATGTTTCGGATCAAGATATTGTCGGGCGACAGGGTGACCGTTGAGATGAGCCCCTACGATGAAAAACGGGGCAGAATCGTATATCGTGGGAAATGAAAATTAAAGCATCAGTAAAAAAAATTTGTAAAAATTGCAAAATCGTCCGGCGCAAGGGGCGAATTTATAACATTTGCAAAAATCCAAAACATAAACAGCGCCAAGGATAACCATGCCCAGAATAGCCGGTGTTAACATACCCGACAACAAGCAAATAGAAATCGCCCTGACCTATATCTACGGAATAGGTCGATCTTTAAGTAAGAAAATCTTATGCGAAAGCAAAATTAATCCTCAAGCTAAGGCAGCCAAGCTGAGCTCAGAGGAAATTAACAAATTAAGGGAAATTATCGAGAAGGGTTACACGGTGGAGGGCGATCTGCGCAGAAAAAAAATGATGGCCATAAAAAGACTGAAAGACGTTGGCTGTTGGCGGGGGACCAGGCACATAAAAGGGTTGCCCGCCAGAGGCCAGAGAACCCGCACCAACACCAGAACAATTAGGGGCAACGTAAGAAAAACGGTGGGATCTGGAAGGAAGCCGCCGCCCGAACCAACATAATATATGGGAAAAAAACGTATTATTCAAAAATCTCAAGAGGATTCATTAAAAGAAGTGGAAATAAAAGTGGCTCCCTCAAAAAGAATCAGCGAGGGGCGCGTTTACATTTCTTCTTCTTACAACAATACCGTCATTACGCTTACCGACGCGGCCGGCAATGTCATTTCTTGGGCCAGCGCTGGTTCTATTGGCTTTAAGGGCACCAAAAAGGCCACCCCCTTTGCCGCTTCCAAGGTGGCTGAAGCCATTTCTCAAACTATTAAAAAATTGGGCATGCAGAAAGTCGCGGTTTTTGTAAGAGGCGTAGGAAGTGGCCGAGACTCGGCCATCAGGTCGTTGGCAGCCCGGGGCTTGGATATTTCTTCAATTACCGACGTCACCCCGGTTCCGCATGATGGTTGCCGGCCACCCAAAGCAAGACGAGTATGATTGATGCTAAGTGTAAAATTTGTAGAAGGCAGGGCGTGAAACTGTTTCTCAAGGGCGAGAAGTGTTTTTCGCCTAAGTGTCCTATGGTTAAAAAAGCCTATCCTCCGGGCATGAGGAAGAAAAGAAGGCCTACCGCTCCTTCAGAATACGGCAAAGAATTAAAAGAAAAGCAAAAGCTTAAAAACTGGTACGTTTTAAGCGAGCGGCAGCTGGGCAACTACGTAAGGAATATTTTAAAAAGGCGGAGCAGGGTGGAAGACGCTTCAGCTCTTTTGATCCAGGAACTGGAAACCAGGCTGGATAATGCTGTTTTCCGTTTGGGATTTGCCCCTTCCCGTTCTCAGGCCCGGCAGCTGGTTTCCCACGGCCACTTCCTGGTTAACGGCCGCCCCATCAACGCCCCCTCTTATCGATTAAGAAAGGGAGATAAGATAAGCCTGAAGCCTAGCTCTCAAAAGAAGAAAAGTTTTGAGAATATTGCCACTATTTTAAAGAAACAGCGTCCGCCATCTTGGCTGAAGCTAGACCAGGCCAGCCTGCAGGCAGAAGTCTTGTCCCTTCCTAATTTGGAAGAGGCCCTGCCACCGTCAGAGCTTTCCTCGGTTTTTGAGTATTATTCAAGATAATAATTAATTAATAAATATATGCATTTTTTACCGTCCCAGCCCAAAATTATTGAGAAAAAAGACAACTTCGCGGTTTTTGAAATAGAGGCCCTTTATCCGGGCTACGGAGTGACTATTGGAAATTCTCTGCGCCGGGTTTTGCTTTCTTCTCTGCCCGGAGCGGCTGTTACCCAGGTTAAAATAAAAGGGGTGCAGCACGAGTTTTCCACCATCAACGGCGTAAAAGAAGACGTCATATCGATTTTGCTTAATTTAAAACAATTAAGATTTAAACTTCACTCAGACGAACCTCAAAGAGCGGAGCTCAAAGTAAGGGGCATAAAGAAGGTTAAGGCCTCTCTTTTTGAACTGCCTTCTCAGGTGGAGCTGGCTAATAATGATTTATATATTGCCACTTTGACCGGCAAGTCAGCTGAGCTTAACATTGAAATTACTATTGAAAAGGGCCTGGGTTACGAGACGGTGGAAAGCAGGAAAAAAGAAAAACTGGAAATCGGCACCATAGCCGTTGACGCAGTTTTTACCCCCGTCAGAAAGGTAAGCTACCGGGTGGAGAACATGAGAGTGGGTGACAGGACGGACTTTGACCGTCTCTTCCTGGAGCTGCAAACAGACGGCACCCTTACCCCCGAAGAGGCTTTTTCTAAAGCTGCGGAAATCCTGATCAGCCACTTTTCTTTATTCAAGGAAGCTTTTCCAAAAACAGAAAAACCAACCGCTAAGAAAACTACCAGAAAAAAACATGAGAAAAAGAAAAAAAGGAAGAAAACTAAGTAGGAAAAGAGATCAGCGCCGCTGGTTGTTAAAGTCCCTGATGAGGAATCTTGTTTTGCAAGAAAAGATCAAGACGACAGAGGCCAAAGCCAAAGAGGTTTCCGGCTTTTTGGAAAAAATCATCACCAGGGCCAAGAAGGGGGATTTATCCTCCAGAAGATTACTCTCAGGATTTTTTTGCCAGAAGTCGTTGAAGAAACTAGCAGAAGAGATAGCTCCCAGATACAAAGAAAGGAAAGGGGGGTACACAAGGATTATTAAATTGGGCCCCAGGAAAACAGACGGGGCTAAAATGGTCATTATTGAACTGGTAAAATAATATGGAAAGAGAAACACACACCATTGACGCTGGTAACAGGGTTTTAGGGAGATTGGCTACAGAAATCAGCCTGTTATTGAGAGGCAAGCATAAGCCCGACTTTGCTCCCCATAAGGATATGGGTGATTTCGTGGTGGTTAAAAACGCAGATAAAATGGTAATTAGCGGTAAAAAAATGGAGAAGAAAAAATATTACCGCCACACGGGTCATCCCGGAGGGTTAAAAGAGCTTCCCCTAAAAAAGCTTTTTGACAGAGATCCCGGCCAGGTTTTAAGAAAAGCGGTTTTGGGTATGTTGCCAAAAAACAGACTAAGGGCAAAAATGATTAAAAGATTAAGCTTTAGTAAATAATGAAAAAAAAGCAAGCTAAAAAAGCTTCTAAAGAAAAGACGACGCTGAAAACCAAAGAAAAAGAGAATCGTTTCTTTGAAGCGGTGGGCAGGAGAAAAACTTCCACAGCCCGGGTGAGAATATATTCCAAGGGAAGCGGGGAGATTTTAATTAACCAGAAACCCCTAGCAGAGTATTTTCCCATGCCCGAGGCACAAGAAAAAGTTTTAGCTCCTTTAAAAATAACTGATTGCTTGGGCAAGTTTCAGGCTTCGGTCAAAGTAAGGGGTGGGGGCCTGAACTCTCAAGCTGAGGCTGTCAGGCACGGCCTAGCCAGAGCTTTGGTGGACTTCGATCAGGACCTGCGCAAGTCTCTGAAAAAGACTGGCTTTTTGACTCGCGACCCGCGCATGAGAGAGCGCAAGAAATTCGGGCTGAGAAGAGCCCGCCGGGCCCGCCAATGGAGAAAAAGATAACATGCTTAAGGAATTAATAGACAAATATTACTTAGACAGACAGAGAGATAAAGAGCAGCACCATTTTTACATTACTGATGCCGGTAAATGCGGCCGCGCTTTGTTTTTTAAATTCAAAAAAGCTCCCCGCAGGGAAATGGAACCCCACGTTCTGAGGCTGTTTGACCACGGCGATCACGTTCATCAGTTGATTATGAAACCCCTTTTGAGCACCAGAGAGGTGCACATAGTGGCTTCAGAGGTCAACATTCCTCCTCAGGAGATAATTTCCGGCAGGGCCGACGCCATTGTCAGCGACGGCAAAGACCTCTATGTTTTGGATATTAAAAGCATGAACAGCATGATTTTTGACAAGCTGACAGCACCGAAAGAAGAAAATATCGACCAGCTTCAGCTCTATCTGCACTATTTCAAAGTGCCCAAGGGGCTGCTGCTTTATGTCAACAAAAACACCCTTGAGCTTAAAGAGTTTTTAATATCTTACGACGAGAAAAGAGTTTTCTCGCTTTTGAACGATTTGAAAGGCATCAAAGATAAAATTGACGCTGACATAATTCCCAAAAGACTTCCTACCTATCCCAGCGACTGGCAGTGCAGATATTGCCAGTTCAAAGAAATTTGCAGCCAGGTTGACGGCCAGGAAGTCAAATGGCAGGATTTTAAGAAGAAAATGGAATCTCAAAAAGCTTAAAAAACCTTGACATTTTCAGGTTAATCTGTTAAGGTTGTTTTTGGTTCTATGAAAACTGAAAACCGAAGGAGGAATAATTGTCCGACAAAGATAAGATTTTATTTGAATGCCAAGAAACACTAAAAAAGGAGCGGGCGGTTGCTACGGGCATAGGCATGTTCGCAGTAGTTATTAATAAGGCGGGCAACCCGCTTTTGCGCAAGCGCCTCGAAACAGACTCCCTTTTTCAGGAGGATCTTTCCGGTAAGTGGGAGCTAATCGGCGGCGGAGTGGAAATTCCTCATTTTATGGCAAAGACTGGCCCTAGGGATCAGCGAGCCATATTTAACTGTCTTAAGCAAGAGCTTATGGAAGAGGCCGGCCTGAAGCTTGTTAGCCTTCCCCGACCCCTTATGGTTGTTCACGACTGGATTTACAGCTCCTATCAAGACAAAAAAGTCATAAATCAAGAAAGAATTGTCATCGATCTCGCTTTTGCTACGCCGATCGTTTTGAGAGAAAAGTATCTTGAGAAGACCAAAGAATTCGGGGAGAAATTCAAAAAAGGGGAACTGAGGTTTGTTCCTCGGTCAGAACTTTCCAAGGTTGATATGGTAGATCAAAGAAGCCGTACTTTGGTAGAGGAAACGCTTGAGGCGTTTTATCTTAATCGGGCTTTTGTTCTTTTAGACAATCCCTTAAGAAAAGACTAAAAAAGGAGGCGCTAGAATGACAGAAAAAAGACCAGATAGCATTGGAGTATTTCTTACTTTGATAACCAGAGAAGGCAAGGTGCGTTATCAGATGCGCATTGAGGAAAAATCTCTTACTGGTATTTCTTACAAAGGAGATTTTGAACTGCCGGGCGGGGGAGCTGAAGAAAACGATCTGAAAGAGCTTTTAACCCCCGAGGCCCTACTAAAAGAAGGCATCCGAGAAACAGAAGAAGAGTTGGGCATTGTGGTGGAAAGCGACACCCCGGTTCTTTATCTCTATCGTACAATTTTTGAAAATCCCAAAAGCGGTGAAGTAGATTGGGCCTTTGCCATACCCGTAGCGTCCGGCTACTGGGACGAAATGCTTGAGATGAGAAGAAAAACCGTAGATCTTAATCCCGACCAATTGAATACGTTGGGCGAATTAAATCTGATCGTCTCGGGCAAGAAGAGAATGTGGCGTATGGGTCAAGCGGGTCTCTTTTTCTTGAGCTGTGATCACTGGAGCGAGAAGGCGTACAATTTGCTTAACGAGGTAAAACCCGATTGGTACGAAACTGAAGCTTTGATGGATCCTCGCGGCGCCCTGGCAGAAATCAAAAAGAATTTAGGGCTGGAATATTAAGAAAAATTAAGGCGTTGGCCAAAATAATGGCTGACGCTTTTTGTTTTTGCTTATAATTAATAGTATAATTTAATATATATTTTGTTGCTTGCTAAATTGCTAAATTTTGGTTAAAATGACTTGAGTATGCCAGAGCGCTTTATTATCCACGGCGGCAAGCCCCTGCACGGTGAAATTGGGGCAAAGGGAGCCAAAAACGCGGCTTTCCCAATTCTGGCCGCCACCCTTTTGACCAAAGAAGAGTGCGTCATTGAGAATCTTCCTTTGATTGAAGACGTTTTTCGCATGGTTGAAATTTTAAAAGGGCTGGGTTCAGAAATTTCCTGGCCCGGTGAGAGGACGATAAAAATTAAGAATACTTGCATTGATCCTACCGCTCTCAGGGAAGACATTGTCGGCTGCCTGCGAGGATCGGTGCTTTTCCAGGGCCCTTTGTTGGCCAGATTCGGCAGAGTTCAGTCTTTGCAGCCCGGCGGCTGCATTATTGGCGCCAGGCCCATAGATACCCACCTGGATGCTTTTTCCCAGCTCTCGGTAGAGATTAAAAGATCAGGCAAGAATTATCTTTTAAATAACAGAAACAGGGGGAGGGGTGGAAGGGTGGTCCTTGATGAATTCAGCGTGACAGCCACAGAAAACGTCATGATTTTTGCCAGTTTGACCCGAGCAAAAACCATAATTAAAACAGCTGATCAAGATTATCAGGTTCAAGAACTGGCCCGTTTTTTGCAGAAAATAGGGGTGAAGATTAAGGGAGCGGGCACCCACGAGGTAATTGTTGAAGGCGCAAAAAAGCTAAAGGGAGCAAGGCATAAATTAATCCATGACCCCATGGAGGCGGGCACCTTCATTTTAACGGCGGCTGCCACCCGGGGCGACGTTCTGGTTAAAAATGTGGAAATTGATTTTTTGGAACTGCCTCTTAAAAAACTTAAAGATTTCGGGGTGCCCTGGCAGATGACTGGCAAGAAATCCTTAAGAGTTTTGCCCTGGAAAAAACTGGCCATAGACAAAATTCAAAGCCTGCCGCATCCCGGCATTCCCTCTGATTTGCAGTCAGCTTTCGGGGTTTTGGCCACCCAGGCTAAAGGTTCTACCTTAATTCACGACCCGCTTTACGAAGGCCGCTTGAAATATTTGGAGGAGTTGAATAAAATGGGAGCTGAGATATATTTTGCCGATCCTCACAGAGCTATTATTAACGGCCCCAGCCAGCTTTACGGGAGAGAACTGGACTCTTTGGATTTAAGGGGGGGAGCTGCTCTGATTATTGCCGGCCTCATTGCCAGGGGCAGAACGATTGTCAACAATATTTATCAGATAGACAGGGGATATGAGAAGATTGAGGAAAGGCTGCAGGGTTTGGGAGCTGATATAAAAAGGGTAAAATAATTTTATGTTCATACGCAAAATTGGCATAGACCTGGGCACGTGCAATTCATTGGTTTTTGTGCCGGGCAAAGGAGTGGTTTTACAGGAGCCCTCGGTGGTAGCTGTTTCTCTCGATGAAAACAGGATTTTGGCGGTAGGAGAAGCTGCCAAGGAAATGACTGGCAGGACGCCGGACACCATCAGGGTTTACCGTCCTCTAAAAGACGGGGTCATAGCCGATTTTCGGGTAACCCAGGCTATGCTCCACTATTTTCTTAAAAAAACCTTGAGCAGGTTTCAATTCATAAAGCCAGAGCTGATGATTTCGGTTCCTGCCGGCATCAGTTCTACAGAGAAAAGAGCCGTGCTGGAGGCGGCTATCAATGCGGGAGCCAAAGAAGCTTTTGTCGCCAAAGAGCCGATCCTGGCGGCCATTGGAGCCGGTATTCCCATTAACGCCTGCTCAGGATATCTGATCGTTGATATCGGAGGAGGAACCTCTGAGGTGGCTGTAATTTCCCTGGGAGGGATAGTTACCTCCGCTTCTGTCAGGGTGGCCGGAGATAAGATGAACTTGGCCATTTCAGACTACATCAAGAAAAAATACAATCTGGCCATAGGCGAACAAACGGCCGAGGAGATAAAAATAAGGATTGGCACGGCCTTAGTTAACAAAAAAACAGAGGAAATGGAAATCCGCGGCCGGGATTTGATTTTGGGGCTGCCTAAAAATATTAAAATTTCTTCTCAAGAAATCTGCGGTGCCCTTTCCGAATGCCTGGGAGAAATCATTCAGGTTATCAAACACGTTCTGAGAGATACGCCTCCCGAGCTTTCAGCTGACATTATGGACAAGGGCATGATTCTTTCTGGGGGCGGCGCTTTGCTGAAAAACATCGACGAGCTTATCACCAAAACTACGGGCATACCTTGCTTCATAGCCCAGGATCCTCTCTTGTGCGTGGCTAAGGGAACCGGCATAGTCCTGGAAAACCTCGATGCTTACAAAAAAAGCATAATGTCTAAGAAGTAAATGTATCAGAAGCAGTGGAATTTTCTTAAAAGATCGGTTGAACTGGGAAAAATCCCCCAGGGTCTTTTGTTTTCCGGAACTTCTACCGATAAAAAAAGCGTAGCCCTGGAATTTGTCCAGCTGGTTAACGGTCATGATGTTAAAGAGGGTCATCCCGATCTGCATATTGTTGAGCCGGAAGGGACCGGTGAAATCAAAATTTCTCAGATCCGCCAGCTCCGTTCCCGGCTTTCTCTGAAAGCTTATTCGGCCCCCTTCAAGACAGCTATTATCAACCAGGCCCACGCTTTAAATTGGGACGCCCAGTCAGCCTTTTTGAAATTACTGGAAGAGCCCAAGGGCGATACCCTTTTTATTTTAATAACGGAATACCCAGAGCAGCTCTTACCGACCATTCTTTCCCGGGTGGAGCGCCTGAGATTTCCTTCGGCCGCAGCTCCTTGCTCTCAGGAAAAAGAAAAAGAGCTTTTAAAAATTCGCAGATCAGATTTGGCCCGGCGTTTTCAGTATGCCAGAAAACTGGCCGAGGATCAGCCTGTTCTGAGAGAAACGCTGGAAAACTGGCTGAGATATTTTCGGGCTCTTTTAATAGCCAACCCCAGGCAGCCAGCAGTTGTTAAAAACCTTAGGACGATTCAAACCGTTTATTATTTAGTTTCCACCACCAATATTAATCCCAGGCTGGCTCTGGAAATAATAATGCTGGAACTGTAATTGGCAGATCTTTTGTCAGATTTCTCGACAGGCAGTCGAGATTTTGTTATATTAAAAGTAGTATGGATTACAAGGAAGTTATCGGCAATATCGGGCCGGAGTGCGACAAAGTTATTGCTTTTTTGGAGGGAGAACTGGCTAAGATCAGAACGAGCCGGGCCAGCCCTTCTTTGGTTGAAGACGTGGTTTGCGATTGTTTCGGCCAGAAGTTTCCTCTCAAGCAGTTGGCGGCAATTTCCACGCCAGAGCAAAAACAGATCCTAATTCAGCCCTGGGACAGGTCATACATTGAGGGCATTGTTTCTGCCCTGGAGAGAACGGGAGTGGGAGCCAACCCCGTAGTGGACAAAGAAGCCATCAGGATAAATCTGCCTCCTTTGACGGAAGAATACAGAAAGAATTTGCTCAGAGTGCTGGCAGAGAGACAGGAGCAGGCCCGACAGACTATCAGAAGGTGGCGGGAAAAGGCTTGGGGAGAAGTTCAGGAAAAGTCCAGAGGTGGGGAAATTCGCGAGGATGACAAATTTCGGGCGAAAGACGAACTGCAGAAGATAGTTGACGACTACAACCAGAAAATAGACGATCTGGGGGAGAAAAAGAAAAAAGAAATATTAGAATAAAAAATGATTCTTACTATTTTTATTGTTTTTATAATTTTTTTTGGTCTGATCATTATTCATGAATTCGGCCATTTTATTTTAGCCAAGAAGTTCGGCGCAAGGGTGGAAGAATTCGGCATAGGGTTTCCTCCCCGCTTGCTGGGAAAGAAAATAGGGGAGACAATCTATTCTTTGAATCTTTTGCCTTTGGGCGGTTTCGTCAGGATCTACGGAGAGGAAGGAGGAATAGAAGATTACCGCAGTTTTACGGGAAGGCCTATTTGGCAGAGATACCTGATTATCCTCGGCGGGGTGATCGCTTTCTGGATAATAGCCGCTGTTATTTTGAGCGTGGTGGCCGGAGGCTGGGGCGTGCCCGTTGCCATTACTGACGAGACAGATCTGGGCGACCAACTTGTTAACCCCCAGATTCAGATTACCAAAGTGCATGCCGCCACTTCTGCAGAAGAGATGGGCTTAATGCCGGGGGACGTCATAACTGGTTTTGAGAAAACCAATAATTTTAAGGAATTTATCAAAGAGAATCAAGGCAAAGAAATAACCTTGAATATTAAGAGGGGGGGCGAGATCTTGGAGAAGAAAGGCAAGATAGGAGAAAGTCTGGGAGTGGAGTTTTACAGAACTGCTAGAAAAATCTACCCCTGGTATTTGGCTCCTTGGGCAGGCATAGAAACCGCCGCCCACTATACAAGCAATATAGTTTACAGCTGGATGGTTGTCGGTGGCTGGGCCCTGGGCCTGAGCGAATTGCCCGAGGGCATAGAGGAGGAAGATGTAGCAATAATGGGACCCGTGGGCATATTTGCCCTATTGGGAGAGTTTTTTGAAATAGGCACAGACGCTTTCTTAAGGCTAGTAGCTCTTATTGCCATAGCCCTGGCCCTGGTTAATATTTTGCCCATTCCCGCGCTGGACGGAGGGAGAATTGTTTTTTTGACCGTTGAAGCCGTCAGGGGAAAACCGGTTAACTATAAAATAGAGCAGAAAATTAACACAGCCTTTTTTTACCTGCTAGTCGGTCTGATGATTTTCATCACTCTTCGATTCGATATCCCCGGCCTTTTAAGTAATTAATTATCCAATGAGGCAATCCCAATTATTCAGCAAAGTTTTAAAAGAGACGCCCAAAGAAGAGCAGAGCCTTAACGCTCAGCTTTTGATCAGAGCCGGTTTTGTCGATAAGCTGGCAGCCGGCGTTTATTCCTATTTGCCTCTAGGGCTGAGGGTTCTCAGAAATTCCGAGCACATTGTCCAGGAAGAGATGAATAAAATAGGCGGCCAGGAAGTTCTGCTGCCGGCCCTTCATCCCAAAGCAAACTGGTTAAAGACCGGCCGCTGGCAGGAGCCGGACATCATGCTTAAATTAAAAAGCCGGTCGGGAAAGGACTTCGGCTTGGGCTGGACGCATGAGGAAGTGGTCACCCCCCTGCTTAAAAAATTCATTCATTCTTATCGAGACCTGCCTGTCTACGTTTACCAGATTCAGGATAAATTCAGAGACGAATTGAGAGTGAAATCCGGCCTACTCAGGGGGATTGAGTTTATTATGAAAGACCTTTATTCTTTCCATGCTAGTGATAGAGATCTGGATGCTTTTTACGAAAAAGTTAAAAAAGCATATTTCAAAATATTACAGCGCTGCGGCCTGAAAAAAGACACCTTTTTGACCCTGGCCGGGGGCGGCAGTTTCTCAAAATACTCCCATGAGTTCCAAACAACCACTCCTTACGGAGAAGACGAAATCCATATTTGTTCCAAGTGCCGCCTGGCCGTTAACAAAGAAATTATCGGGCAGCATCCCTTTTGCCCGAAATGCGGCAGCAAGAGGCTGCAAGTAAGAAAAGCCATTGAAGTGGGTAATATCTTTAAGCTGCGGGACAAATACAGTAAGGCTTTTGATCTTAAATTCAAAGACAAACAGGGCAAAGAGAAAAACGTTTTGATGGGCTGTTACGGCATTGGCCTAGGCAGATTGATGGGAGCTGTGGTCGAAATGCACCACGATGATAAGGGGATCATTTGGCCTAAAGAGCTGGCACCCTGTCAGGTTCATTTGATTGATCTTGGGCAGAAGGGGTCGAGTGATAAAATATACCGGGATTTACAAAAGCAGGCAGTTGAAGTATTATACGACGACAGACAGGACAAGACAGCCGGAGAGAAGTTTGCTGAATCCGACCTTATTGGTATACCCCTGCGGGTGGTCGTCAGCCAGAGAACGCTGGAAAAGAATTCAGTAGAAGTCAAAAAACGCACCGAGCAAAAAACAAGACTATGTTCAATAAAATCTTTTCTTACTTCGCAGAAGACATAGCCATAGACCTGGGCACAGCCAATTCTTTGGTTTATGTCAGGGGGCGGGGGATTGTTCTTTCTGAACCTTCGGTGGTGGCTCTCAACCAAAAGACCGGGCAGATTTTGGCTATTGGCGAAGAGGCAAAAAAAATGGTGGGCAAAACTCCCGGCTACATTGTGGCCACGCGGCCCCTGGTTCAGGGGGTAGTTTCTGATTTTGAAGTAACAGAGCAGATGCTCAGGTATTTTATTGAAAAAACCCACCGCCGAAGATTCATTTTAACTCCCAAACCCAGAGTGATTGTGGGAATTCCTTGCGGGGTGACCGAAGTGGAGAAGAAGGCGGTTCAGGACGCTGCCAAGTCAGCCGGAGCCAGAGAAGTTTATCTGATTGAAGAACCCATGGCAGCCGCTATCGGAGCCCGCCTGCCGGTTCAGGAAGCCAGTGGCAGTTTCATTGTGGATATTGGCGGAGGGACAACAGAGTTAGCCCTAATTTCTCTGGGCGGCATGGTTTTATCCCGAAGCTTGCGTATTGCCGGGGATAAGCTTAACCAGGATATTATTGATTATGCCCAGGAGGAATACAAATTATTAATCGGGGAAAGGACGGCTGAAAAAATTAAGACAAGCATAGGCTCAGCCTACCCCTTTAAAGAAAAAAGGGAAATGCCCATGAGGGGCAGAAACCTGGTCACCGGTTTGCCAGAAGAAATAACGGTTTCTGACGACGACATTAGGAGGGCCCTGGAAAAATCAGTCAAGCAAATCTTAGGGATGATAAAAAATACGGTTGAAGAAACCCCCCCCGAGCTTTTGGCTGACGTTATGTCCGGAGGCATCCATTTGGCTGGCGGCGGAGCCCTCTTGAGGGGGCTGGACACTTTGATCAGCAAAGAAACTAAGATTCCCGCCAAGATCATTGAGGATCCCCTTACGGCCGTGGTCAGGGGAGCTGGCATGGTTCTGGAAAACCTGTCCGATCTCCGCGAGGTTTTAGTTGAAACAGAGTTTTTAGAACCGCCCAAGTAATATGATCAGCAAAAAAGAAGTTAAGCATATGGCCAAGCTGGCCCGTCTCGATTTAACCGAGAAGGAGACGGTAAAGTTCCAGAAAGAGCTCTATTCAATTTTAGATTACGTCAGCAAATTAAATGAGATAGATGCGGAGATTGCCGGAGTTTCACGCACAGATTACACTTTTTCAGACGAAAGCGTGGTAAGGCAGGATCGGGCAAGGAAAAAAGACAAAGAATATGCGGCCGGACTGTTAAAACTTGCGCCAAAGACAGAAAAAGGCTATTTAAAAGTTAAATCAATACTAAAATGACCATTAGCCAGGTTCACGAAGGATTGGAGAAAAAGCAATTTTCCGCCCTGGAGCTGTGCAAATCCTATTTGGCTAAGATAAAAAAAGAGGACAAAAAAATCCACGCTTTTTTGACGGTTTCCGAAGATTTGGCTATTTCTCAAGCCAAAAAAGTTGATAATTTAATTTCCAGAAAAAGAAAAATTCCTGCGCTGGCCGGAGTACCCGTGGCTGTCAAGGATAATATCTTAGTCGAGGGTGTTCTTTGTACGGCCGGGTCCAAAATCCTGGGAAATTACTTAGCCCCGTATGACGCTACGGTAATTGAAAGACTGAAAAAACAGGGGGCTGTAATTATGGGAAAGACCAACATGGATGAATTTGCTTTGGGCTCTTCTACGGAAAATTCAGCTTTTGGCCCGACGAAGAACCCGCACGATTTAACCCGTGTTCCCGGAGGATCTTCCGGGGGATCGGCGGCAGCGGTAGCGGCTGATTTATCGGTTTTCGCCTTAGGTTCTGATACCGGAGGCTCTATAAGGGAGCCGGCTTCCTTTTGCGGGGTGGCTGGCCTAAAACCCACCTACGGAGCCGTTTCCCGCTACGGCTTAATCGCCTTCGCTTCTTCTTTCGACCAGATAGGGCCGATAGCCAATACGGTTGAGGACTGCCAGCTGGTTTTTGACGCCGTAAAAGGCAAAGATCCTCTTGATTCGACCAGCTTGGACTTAAGAGAAAAAAAAGGTAAAATCAATAAATTGCGCATAGGTCTTCCTCGGGAATATTTTGACAAAAAAACAGATGATCCCCGCATGGAAAAAGTTATTCAGGCAGCTATTAAAAAATACCAAGAGAAGGGAGCTAAATTTATTGAAGTCAGCCTTCCCCATACCGAATATACTCTGGCCACCTACTATATTATTGCGCCAGCTGAACTTTCAGCCAACTTGGCCAGATTTGACGGCATAAGATACGGTTTTTCCGCAAAAGACTCGGCTAAAAAAAATCTAATGGAAGTTTATTTGGAAAACAGGGGCCAGGGCTTTGGCCCTGAACCCAAAAGAAGAATAATGCTCGGAACCTTTGTTCTGTCTTCCGGCCACTACGAAGCTTACTACCTAAGAGCGCAAAAGGTTAGAAGCTTGATAAGAAAAGATTTTGAAAAAGCCTTTAAAAAAGTTGATGCTATTTTTTCTCCCATTTCCCCCTTTTTGCCTTTTAAAATCGGAGAAAAGATTAAGAATCCTCTGGCTATGTATTTGGTGGATATTTATACCAATTCTGCCAACCTGGTCGGCCTGCCGGCTCTTTCTTTGCCCGTGGGCAAGGTTGGCAATTTGCCGGTCGGTCTTCAGATCATAGGCAAACACTTTGAAGAAAATAAAATTTTGGAAATAGCAAAATGGAACAATTTAAGAACGTAGACATCGATTCAATAATTTCTTTTTTAACTTCTGCTGAGGTTCAAGACAAGCTTCTCCCCACCAAGATTGCCTTTTTGGTTGTTTCCGCGGTTTTTTTGGGCATTATTGTTTTTGTCCTTCTGAGGACTCATTACTTAGAATGGTTGTTTATTCAAGATTTGGTGCAGTTTTTTAGCATGAAGACTTACGGCACCAAGAAAATAAACAGGCAGTGGCAGAGGGTTTTAAGGCGCTTAGATACTGGCCTGGAATCAGAGTACAAGCTGGCCGTGCTTGAGGCCGACAGAATGCTCGACAACTCCTTGAAGAAGATGGGTTATACCGGAGCCACCCTAGAAGAGCGTCTGGGCAAGCTCACCTCGGTTACTTTGCCGAACATTGAAGAGCTTCAACAAACGCGTAACGTCAGAGGTAATATTTTACACGATCCCGACTACAGGTTGGAGCTGTCAGAGGCCAGAAAAATACTCAAAGTTTACGATGAGGCTTTCCGCGACTTGCAAATCTTAAGCTGATGGGATATAATGGTTGATATCCCGGGGTGGAGCAGCAGTAGCTCGCGTGGCTCATAACCACGAGGTCGCCGGTGCAATTCCGGCCCCCGGAACATTGATAGGCTTGGGCCGGGGTAGCTCAATGGTTAGAGCAGAGTCTTCATAAGGCTAAGGTTTGTGGGTTCGAGTCCCACCCTCGGCACAAAAACATGGATGAATTAAAGCTGTCATTTATAATTCTTATTATTATCCTGCTGGTGGGAGCCGGTTTGGGCGTTGTTATTTACCAAACCGTCAACAATTTCCAGGGATAAGACTGTGCGGGCGTAGCTTAGTCCGGATAAAAGCGCTGCCCTGTCACGGCAGAGAGCGTGGGTTCAAATCCCATCGCCCGCGCACAGTTTCAGGATAAAGGAGGAGCAGCCTCCTTTTATTGGTTTTTTGACAAGTTAATATGGTTTAGGAAATAAAAAAAAGGAGGGAAGGAATAATGTTTCAGGCAATGCTTAAACATCGTTGCGAGCAAGCTAACAGTCTACTTTGTGTGGGTTTGGACAGCCAATATAGTCAGATTTCCGAGAAAATAATAAATGTTTTGGTTAAAAAGGGCTTAGCCAGCAATATCTCTCCCGTAAGCGTAATTCATGGTTTCAACCGTGCCATAATCACGGCTACGAGAGATTTTGTTTGCAGTTACAAACTTAACCTGGCTTTTTACGAGGGGCTGGACGGCTTGGAGGCTCTAGAGCAGACTATTGAGTTTATTCTTCATCATATATCAGACCATCCTATTATTCTTGATGCCAAATGGGGCGATACCGCCAAGACTAACGAGGCCCACGCCAAGCTAGCTTTCGATGTTTTGGGGGCAGATGCAGTAATTGTCAGCCCCTATTTTGGCGGAGAGGCCCTGAAGCCGTTTTTAGAGAGAACAGATAAGGGCGTAATAGTTGTTTGTAGAACAAGCAATCCCGGCGCCAAAGAACTGCAAGACCTGATAACGCCACTAAAACTATTGCCGAAAGAAGCAGAGGAATTCTTTGAAAGCAAATGGAAGGTTCTGGAGGCCGTATATTTGTATGAGTATGTGGCATATTGCGCTTCTCAAAAATGGAACAAAAACCGAAACGTGCTTTTGGTGGTGGGAGCTACTTATCCAGAAGAGATGAAGAGGGTTCGAAAAATCGTAGGAAACATGCCCATTTTATCTCCGGGCATAGGAGACCAGGGTGGAGACCTCAAGGCCATCGTCAAAGCAGGATTCGATAGCAATGGTCTCGGAGTGATTCCGGCCGTCAGCAGAAAAGTCATTTTCGCTTCAAGGGGAGAAGATTTTATGGAGGCAGCGGGGCGAGAAGCCAAGAGGCTGCGCGATCAGATTAATGCAGCAAGAGCGCAAATCTTGGGAGGCAAAGAGAATTGAAAGAGGCAGAAGCTTTACAAATATTCTTAGACACAGGAGCCTTAGTGGACGGACATTTTCTGCTTTCTTCTGGTTTGCACGCGGGCCGTTACGTTGCCAAAGAGCTGGTTTATCCGCACACCACAAAGCTCAATAGCTTGTGTGGAGCTGTGGCTGACCGTTTCAGATACGACGACATTGAAGCCGTTGTTTCTCCTGTTGTAGGAGGAGTTGCTTTGTCGCAGTGGACGGCAAATCATCTGACAAGAATGAAAGGCCAAGAGGTGCAGGCTTTCTGGGTTGAAAAAACAAGTTTCAAAAGTTTTGCCCTATTGAGGAGATATGCTCAGCTGGTTGCTGGCAAGAAAGTGTTGATTGTTGACGATGTCTTAACAACGGGTCACTCCGTAGAAGCTGTTAGGAGAGCCGTAGAATCCTGCGGCGCCTCAGTAATGGGGATCGGTGTTTTATGGCTTCGAGGAGAGATAAATCTGATTATGCCCAAATTCTTCAGCCTAATCAATTGCAGGTTTCCCGTCTGGAAAGCATCGGAATGTCCTCTTTGTGCTCAAGGCATACCCATAAACACTGATTTTGGCCGAGGCAAAGACTCTGTTTAGTAGAAATAAGGGCCGAGCGTCTTTAATAGCGCCGGCCTTTTTTTATCCCTTGTTTTTATCAACAGATAAATTATAATAAGCCTTGGACAAAAAGCACTTTTTCAATTTTTTAGGAAAGGAGCAGGATTATGGATTTCAATTTGGCAGGAATATATTTCGAGTATCCCTTGATGAACGCAGCCGGCACCTGTAAACTGCTTGAGGGTTCGGACGGAGTAAGGGAGCTGGCCCGTTCAGCTTCTGCGGCTGTCATGGTAGGATCTATCACCCTCGAGCCCCGCGAAGACAATAGCGGAGAATCTTATTGGGCAAGCGAACTGTTTTCTTTGAATCTGCGCAGCCTGGCCAACCCGGGATCCGATTTTTACCTTAAATATCTTCCCGAAATGGTTAAGATAACTCATGGATCCGACAAACCCTTGTTGGTCAGCGCAGCTGGCTTTAATCCTTCGGAGTACGCCATTCTCAGCCAGTTGGCCCTTGAAGCCGGAGCTGATTTGGTGGAGGAGAATCTCAGCTGTCCTAATATCTGGCAGGAAAGCCGACAAGAGAGAATCGCCTGTTTTGACCTCCAGCTAGTGGGTGAAATTTTGTTCTGTCTTGAAAAAGAACTGGGCAAAGAGGCTAAAGTAGCCGTAAAGATTTCTCCCTTTTCTGATCCCTTCGCCCTTAATGAATTAGCCAAAGTCATCGGGGCTTCAAAAATAGTTAAGGCCGTGACGGCGGTTAATACTTTTCCTAATGCTTTCAGTTTTGACGAAAAAGGAAAACCCCGCATCTCTTCCGGGGGCGGTCTGGCTGGCATGGGCGGAGCAGCTCTCAAGCCGATCTCTCTGGGTCAGGTAAGGCAGTTGCGAGAAGTTCTTCCTGAGAGGATTCAAGTTATGGGCGCAGGAGGCATTAGCACGGGCCAGGATGTTCTTGATTACCTGCGGGCTGGGGCTATAGCTGTTCAGATGGCCACCTCTATCTTGAAAAGGAAAGGGGTTAATGTTTTCAGCCGCATTTTAACTGAGTTGACAGCTGTTTATTAGAGGCCGCTTGATAGCGGCCTTTTTTCTCGGAGTTATCCCCAGCTTTAGCAGTTGATTTTAAGCTATTTTTAAGGTAAAATAAAGGTGATAACATGCCTCGAAAAGAGCTTAAAATTAAGACAAAGGGGGACTGGATTGATGTTACGGTTCCGGGCAGGAAAATATCTACCGGCCACCTGCATCCTCTTACTCAAGTGAGGAGAAAAGTAGAAGAGATTTTCCAAAGCATGGGGTTTTCGGTTATTGAGGGGCCGGAAATGGAAACAGAGTGGTATAATTTTGATGCCCTGAACATTCCCAAAGACCATCCGGCCAGAGACGCCTGGGATACCTTTTATCTTAAAAACGGATTGCTTTTAAGAACGCACACCAGTCCGGTTCAGGTTCGCTACATGGAAAAGCATAATCCGCCCCTGAGGATAATCGTTCCGGGAACTGTTTTCCGTCACGAAGCAACCGATGCTTCCCACGAGTTTCAGCTTTTCCAGGTAGAGGGCTTGATGGTCGATAAAACCATTTCGGTAGCTAATTTAAAAGCAGTTATCGGCGAATTTTTCTGCAGGTTTTTCGGCAAGAATACCAAGTTCAGGTTAAGGCCGGATTTTTTCCCGTTTACCGAACCCTCTTTTGATATTGCCATAACTTGTCTAGTTTGCTCTGGTAAGGGATGTCCTGCCTGCAAAAGAACCGGCTGGATGGAAGTGGCGGGGGCCGGCATGGTTCACCCCAATGTTTTTAAATATTCGGGCTTAATTCCCAAGAACTGGCAGGGATGGGCTTTCGGCTTCGGCTTGGAAAGATTGGCTATGCTCAAATACAAAATCAACGACATCAGGCTTTTTCGCTCGGGCGACTTAAGATTTTTGCGGCAGTTTTAAGCTATGGTATTTTCATATAATTGGCTTCAGTCATTTTTTAATAAAAGATTGCCCCGGCCGGAGAAACTGGCGGATTTTATGGCAAGGTATTTTGCCGAAGTGGAAGAGATAAAAAAGCGGGGCAGAGATTATACTTTAGATATTGATATTAAGCCCAATCGGGGAGGGGACTGTTTTTCTCATTTGGGAGTGGCTCGCGAGATCGCCGCCATTTTGAATTTAAAGCTCAAAATTCCGGAGGCAAAAGTTTCGCCAGACAAGAAATTGAAATCAGAAGATCTCGTATCCATTGAAGTCAAAGACGAAAAAGCCTGCCCCAGATACACCGTAGGGGCTGTTGCTGGTTTTAAGGTGGGGGCTTCCCCCCGATGGCTGGCAGACAGGTTGAGGGCTTGCGGCCTCAAGCCGATAAACAACATTGTTGATATTGCCAATTACGTAATGCTGGAGACCGGCCAGCCCCTGCATGCTTTCGATGCAGATAAGCTAGAGGGCAAAAAGCTGATTGTCAGATTTGCCAGAGAAAGAGAGGGCATTGTCGCTCTGGATGAAGGGAAATACGATTTATCAAGAGACATCTTGGTTATTGCCGACGCTAAGAATCCTACGGCTGTAGCCGGCATTAAAGGGGGAAGGCTTTCCGGAATTGACAAAAAGACAAAAACGATTGTTCTAGAATCAGCCAACTTCGATTCCAGGATAATCAGGAAGGGATCGCAAAAGTTAAAACTGAGAACAGACGCTTCCTGGCGCTTTGAACACGGGCTCGATCCCAACTTAACAGAGTTAGCCGTCAGGAGGGCCGGCTTCTTAATCCAAAAGATGGCCGGAGGAAAAATGGCCCAGAGCCTGCTTGATTTTTATCCCAAGAAGGTTTTTCCCAAAAGAATCAGCCTGGACTTGAATTACGCCGAAACCTTACTGGGGATCAAGATACCGAAAACAACAGCAACTAATATTTTAAAGAGGCTGGGATTCAGAATTCTCAAAGGAAGCAAGGTTGAAGTTCCCACCATAAGAAGAGACATTTCTTTACCAGAAGACTTGATTGAGGAGGTAGGTCGCATTTACGGTTATGAGAAAATTCCGGCACTCTTCCCTCAAGCCTCTTTGATACCACCGGAAAGAAACCAAGAGCTCTTCTGGGAGAACAAAATCAGGGATGTTCTCAAAGAAGCCGGCTTCACGGAAATATATAACTATTCTTTTTTGCCGGCCGGTCGCAATTTGGTTGAATTAAAAAACCCCCTTTCCCGGGAACAGAAATATTTAAGGAACAGCCTTATTCCTAGTTTATTAAAAAATATTCAGAACAACAAAAATTATCTTAAGCCGGGTGAAGAAATAAGAATATTTGAGGTGGGCAAGATTTTTCAGAGGCCCCGCCAAGAGGAAAAGATGCTGACCGGGGCCATAAGCGGAGACGACAAATTTTACGAGGCCAAGGGCGTGGTTGATCTCCTGTTGCAAAAACTGGGCATTGCCAATGTTTGGTATGATGACTACCAGGCAAGCCCCAAAGACTCTTCTTCAGATTGGTGGCAACCCGGGAGGTGTGCGGAAATTAAGATAGGCCAGCGGGAAATAGGCTTTTTGGGCGAGATAAAAAAAGAGCCGAAAGCCGCTATTTTCGATTTTAATTTCAGCCTGCTGCAGAAACTTTTTTCAGAGGAGCACGAATACCGCTTCCTTTCTCGTTATCCTGAAGCTGTCAGGGACTTGGCAGTTTTAGTGCCCCTCCTTACCAAAGTTGAGGCCGTTCTCAATATTATAGCCGGGGCCGGCGGAGTTTTAGTGAGAGACGTGGATTTATTTGACATTTATGAGGGAGAGGAGCTGCCTGGCGGCAAGAAGAACCTGGCCTTCCACATTATTTATCAATCTGACAAAAAAACGCTTACTTCTCAAGAAGTCGAGACAATCCATCAAAAAATAATTAAAGCCTTAGAGAAAAAACCAAAATGGCAAGTAAGAAAATAAAAAAGAAAAGCGATTACGATGCCAAGGACATTTACGTTCTTGAGGGGCTGGACCCCGTCAGGAAAAGGCCGGGCATGTACATTGGCACGACCGGCTCAGAAGGCCTGCACCACCTTATTTGGGAGTGCGTTGATAATTCGATTGACGAAGCCATTGCCGGTTACGCCAAGAACATCGAAGTGGTTTTGATGCCCAAGAACCAGATTAGGGTTTCTGATGACGGCCGGGGCATTCCCGTTTCCAAGCATCCTCAGACAAAAAAATCAGCTCTAGAGACGGTAATGACCACCCTCCACGCCGGAGCCAAATTCGGCGGCAAGTCTTATCAGGTGGCCGGGGGGCTCCACGGCGTAGGCGTTTCGGTAGTTTGCGCCCTTTCTTCCTGGATGCAGGCCGAGGTCTGCCGGGAAGGTATAAAGTATGTGCAGGAATATGGCCGGGGAAAAGCCAAAACCAGGGTGAAGAAGGTAGCCAAATGCAGACAAAACGGCACCACAGTAACCTTTGAGCCCGATGCCGAGATTTTTAAAGAAATTAATTTTAATTTTAAGAAGATTCTCAACCACCTCCGCCAGCAGGCCTATCTAACCAAGGGAGTGAGGATTAACATGAAAGACCTGCGTTCTTCCCCCAAGCAGATCTACGGCTTTTATTTCGAAGGCGGCTTAAAATCATATATTAAGCATCTGAGCCGGGGAGCTAGTTCGGTCCACCAGAATGTTTTCTATGTTTCAGGGGAAAAAGACGGCATTCTGGTTGAGGCTGGCTTTCAGTACGTCAACGAGAGAGAGCCCCTTGAGGAGAGTTTTGCCAACAATATTTTTACCGGTGAGGGGGGATCTCACTTGACCGGCTTCAGGACAGCTTTGACCCGCGCTTTTAACGATTACGGCAAGAAAAATAACTTTCTCAAGGAAGAAAAACTGACCGGCGAAGACGTCAGGGAGGGATTTACGGGAGTGGTTTCTGTAAAAATCAGGGAGCCCCAGTTTGAGGGTCAGACCAAGGCTAAGTTGGGAAATCCCGAAGCCAGGCTGGCCGTGGAGGCTGTGGTTTTTGATGGGCTGACCGATTTTCTGGAAAGAAATCCCCAGGATGCCCGCTCAATTCTTGAAAAGTGTCTATTGGCGTCCAAGGCCAGGCAGGCAGCCAGGGCGGCCAAGCAGACCGTTTTGAGAAAGGGGGTGCTGGATGGCTTGGCCCTGCCCGGAAAACTGGCTGATTGCGTTTCTCGCAAGCCAGAAGAATCAGAGCTTTACATAGTTGAGGGAGACAGCGCCGGGGGCAGCTCAAAGCAGGCCCGAGACCGGCACTTCCAAGCCATTTTGCCTTTGCGCGGCAAGATTCTAAACGTGGAGAGGTCCAGACTGGATAAAATGCTAAGTTCCAAAGAGATAAAAGCCCTGATTATCGCCTTGGGAACCGCTATTGCCGACGACTTTGACTTATCCAAATTAAGATATCACAGAATTATTTTGATGCAAGATGCCGATGTTGACGGCTCTCACATTAGGACCCTGCTTTTGACCCTTTTTTACCGCTATTTCCCCCAGATTGTTGAAAACGGCTACCTTTACATCGCCCAGCCGCCGCTTTACAAAATTCAGTCGGGCAAAACCGTCAAGTACGCTTATTCCGAAGCTGAGAAAATGAAAATTTTAAAAAGCCTTAAAAAAGAAACAAAGACGGGCCTTTCCATCCAGCGCTACAAGGGTCTGGGAGAAATGAACCCCGAACAGCTTTGGGAAACAACCATGGACCCCCAAAACAGGATTTTGCTTAAAGTAACTGTTGAGGACGCCAAAGACGCCGACCGTATTTTTGACATTCTTATGGGCGACGAAGTTTTTCCCCGGAAGAAATTTATCCAGGCCCACGCAAAATCAGTAAAGAATCTGGATATATAATGGTTAACAAAGAACTACTTAATTACATAAGGCAGAGCCTGCAGGAAAAAACCCAGGAGCAGATTTGGCAGGAGCTGAAAAAAGTTGGCTGGGAGGAAAAAGCCATTGAGGAGGCTTTTGTGGAATTGGGCTTGGGGAAGAAAGAAAATTTATGGGGTATCGGCTGCTTGTTTGAAAAATCCTGGCAGCTTTACACCTCGCGCTTGAAAAAGTTTTTGTTGATAAGGCTGGTCGCCTTTGCTGTTTTCCCCGCTTGGTTTTTGTTCGCTTTTTTGGTTATTTTACTGGGCAACTTAGGCGCCCTTGCCATACTTCTGATGATTCTTTTTGGCCTCTTGTTGGCTGTCGGCTCGTTTTTGCTCAGATGGTGCGTTGATATAGCCCTATTAGAAGCCATTAAAGAAGAAAAAATAATAGGGGTTAAAGAGGCTCTGTCTCGGGGGTGGCGCAAGATTTTTTCCTACGCCTGGATCAGAGTTTTTGTCCATCTTATTATTTTCGTAATAGGTTTTTGCTTGCCCTTTGGCCTTTTCGGTTTGATTTTGTATTTGCTCTATCCTTTTTTAAGCACAGCCCTGCTCGTAATTATAGCAATTCCTCTTTTTATTTTAGCTTTTGTTCCGGGCACAATTCTTTCTGTTTGGTTTAGTTTGGTCAGCTTTGTTTTTGTAGCAGAGGGCAAGAGGGGAATGACCGCTCTTTACAGGAGCAGGCAGCTGGTGGGCGGCCTCTGGTGGAAAGTTTTTTGGCGGCTGGCAGCAGTCAGGCTGGTTGTTTCTTTTGTTTCACTACCATTGCGGCAATTGGGCGCAATTATAGAAAGCCTGTTAATTGCTCCTTTTACGGCAAGCTTTTATTTTTTCATATATAAAGACTTGGCTCAGATTAAAGCAGGCGTTCCCTTTGCTTCTCCCTCCAGAAAAGTCAGAAATATTTTTACCGCTGCGGTTGTTTTGGGAATAATTTTGCCGCTGGTGCTTTTGCCGGCAGTTTTGATTTATTTTATTCCCGATCCGGTTGATTTTATAAGAGGTCTTCCGGAATTCGGAGACAGCGAGTTTATACCAATTGAAAAAATTCCCGACTTGCCCGATTGGTTTCCAGCGATAGAAGAAGCTAATTAGACAAAGGTCGATTAATAAATCTAAAAATTATTATGCCAGAAGAAAATACGTCAATCCCTTCTCCCGTTCCGCCCCTTCCCCAGGCCCCGGCTCCTCAGAAAGGAAAAACCTGGAAGACCGTTCTGACTATTGTTTTCCTCGTTCTGTTTTGGCCGATAGGCCTTATATTAATCTGGACGATTGCCCCCTGGAGAAGAAAAATAAAGATTATAGTTACATTGGCTTTTGTGGCCGTAACGCTTGTTCTTCTTATAGGCGGTATTCTTTTATCAAGCTTTTTATTTGAGCTATTGGGAAGGAACGAGGTGGTCAATGATGCTTATATCAAAGGCAAGATGGTTCAGATACGAGCGGCAGCCGAGCTTCATTATTTTCAAGAGGAAAGCTACAGCGGAGCAAACTGTCTTCATCCTGAGATTTCTCCGTTTTGTAATGACATCAAAGAAAGAATGGATGAGGAGCCGACCATTCATGTCGCTCCCGGCGCCTATTGTCTCTACATTAAGCTGGTTTCCGGAGAATATTTCTGCATCGACGGCGGGCCATTAATTTACGAGGGGTCAGTTAACCCGGGCGAAGCGGGTTATTGCGACGGCCAAACCTTTGTTTGCCCCAACTAATATAATTTTGATATGTTAACTTGGATTTTAATTTTTATCGGATCTTTGGCTGCCCTAGTAAAGGGGGCTGACTGGTTCGTGGGATCAGCAGAAAAAATAGGCCTGGCCTTGAAGATTTCTCCTTTTATTATCGGAGTAACCATCGTGGCCCTGGGCACCTCTTTCCCCGAGCTGGCTTCTTCTGTAGCAGCTGTTTTGAAAGAAGGACCGCCGGGGATAGATCCTACCGAGATAGTTACCGCTAACGTTATCGGTTCCAATGTTGCCAACATTCTTTTGATTGTCGGTTTGGCAGCCATAGCCACCAAAAGCTTTCTGGCGGTCAGGAGAAGCCTGATAGACATTGATTTGCCCTTGCTGGCCTCGGTCACCGTTTTGTTCGGTTTCATAATCTGGGATCGCCAAATCGTTTGGCAGGAAGGTCTTTTACTCTTGCTGGCCTTTTTGATTTATCTTCTCTACACCTTTTTTAAGAGGGGCGATGCACCCGAAGAAAAGCCCTTGCCCGAAGAACTGCCCACAGAAAAACTCCCTGAAGTTTTGCCTTCGAGGATGGACCGGCGAAAAGCCAAAAAACCTCTCGAAAAGCTTCATTCCAGAGTCTTTTTATTTTTAATTTTAGGAGGAGTTTTTTTGTCGGCCGGAGCCTATTACCTTATTGAGTCAGTAATAGAACTTTCGGCAATTTTTTCAATTGGCGTTTCGGTTATCGCTATTTTTGCCGTGGCTTTGGGTACTTCTCTTCCCGAACTGGTGGTTTCCGTCAGGGCGGCTGCCCGGAAAAAATACGAGATAGCCTTAGGCAATGTTTTTGGCTCTAATGTCTTTAATGCCTTAATAGTTGTCGGAATACCCTCTTTGATAAAACCGCTTTCGGTAGACAGTGTTGCCTTTTCTATTGGTTTTCCCTTTATGGTTATCGCCACGGTTTTACTGATTATTTCTGGCATTACTCGAAGAGTCAGCATCTGGGAAGGCCTGATGTTCCTGGTAATTTACATTTTGTTTGTCATCTGGCTTTTCGGTTGGTTTTAGGGCAAAGATCTGTTAAAATAGAAAAATATACTTTTTAAGGTCGACGCAGTAAAATAAATCTTAATTTATTAAAGGATTATGTTTTGGATCGGACTAATAGTCGTAGCTTTAATTATTCTTCCCAGGGCAGTCAAGATTTGCCGGGAGTACGAGAGAGGCGTCATTTTCAGGCTGGGCAGGTTTGCCGGCACGAGGGGACCGGGCTTGTTTTTAATCATTCCCATAATTGACAAGATGGTTAAAGTGGGTCTGCGGGTCATAACCATGGATATTCCCGCCCAAGACGTTATCACCAGGGATAACGTGCCGGTAAAAGTTGACGCTGTTTTGTATTTTCGGGTAGCTGATCCGGGCCGGGCTACCATTGAGGTGGAAAATTACATGCTGGCCACCTCCCAGAACTCTCAGACCTCTTTGAGGGGAGTAGTGGGGGCCTCTGAATTCGATGAGCTGCTTTCAGAAAGAGAGAAGCTGAACAACAAACTGCACACTATTATTGACGCTGCCACAGACCCCTGGGGCATCAAAGTGACAGCCGTGGAGATAAAGCACGTGGAGATTCCTGACGCCATGCACCGGGCCATTGCCAAACAGGCGGAAGCAGAAAGAATGAAGAGAGCCAAGATTATTTTGGCTGAAGGAGAATATTTGGCCGCCACCAAGCTGAAGGCAGCCGGAGAAATATTGAAGGCTGACCCCATTGTTCTGAGATATCTGGAAACTTTATCTGACGCTGCCAAGGAAAAAAACACCACTGTTTTGTTCCCGGTGGAAATGCTGGGGATGCTTAAAAAAATACAGGAACAAAAATAGCGTAAAATGAGAAGCTTTTACGCCATAGCTACGCTTTCTGGGACGATTATCGGAGCCGGACTCTTCGCTTTGCCTTATATCACCCTTAGGGTCGGTTTTTGGATGGTATTGGCCTACTTCTTGATTCTGGGATCTTTAATAACCATAATCCATTTGTTTTTTGGAGAGCTGTCTTTAAAGACCCCCGACTTTAAAAGGCTGCCCAGCTTTGCCAAGATTTACCTGGGAAACTGGGGGCAGACCGTAGCTTATTTTTTAACAATTATAAGTCATTTCGGAGCAATTTTAGTCTATCTTATTCTGGGAGGGGAGTTTATTACCGGTTTGGTTGCCCCGGGAGCAAACCCTCTTTCTTACACTCTTCTTTATTTTATTTTCGGCGCCGCACTGATTTTCTTCGGCATAAAAGCCATCGGCAAAGTGGAACTATGGGGATTGGTTGCCTTCGTTGTTGTTTTATTCATTATATTTTTTGTAGGAGCGCCCTCCATCGATATTGAAAATTTATTTATTGGACAAAAATCGTTATCCAGCGGTCATTGGTCAATCTGCTTTCTGCCCTACGGCGTCATCCTTTTCTCTTTATGGGGGGCGAACCTGATTCCGGAAATAGAGGAAATGCTGGGGGAGCATAAAAAAAAGCTTTTAAAGCTTATTCCTGTCGCTATTCTCATACCGGTTTTTGTTTATCTTTTCTTTATTTTTATAGTCTTGGGAATCAACGGCCAGAACACAACAGACAATGCGCTTATCGGTCTGAGCGACGTTTTGGGCGGGAGAATGGCCCCCTTGGTTATCGTTTTCGGTCTTTTAACCACCTTCACCTCCTTTATCGCCTTGGGGCTGAACCTAAAAAAGGTTTTCTGGTATGATTTGAAGATTTCTAAGAACCTGGCTTGGCTAATAACTTGTTTTGTGCCCCTTTTGCTTTATTTCGTTACCCAAGACTTTATTAAAGTAATTAGTTTTGTCGGAGCAGTTATGTTGGCGATTGAGGGCGTTCTGATTGTTTTAATGTATAGAAAATTCAAGATTAGAGAGGGCATTTCAGCCGTCAAAAAACTGGCAATTTGTTTTTTAATTTTGGTGCTTTTGGGCGGAATTATTTATTCCGTAATGGACTTAATATATTTTTCGTGCATATGATTGATCCATGATTTTCTTTTACATTCTTATCTTTATAGCTTCCTGCGTCCTGCTTTATTTCTCAGGAAGGTGGGTGGTGGAAGGATTAATGAGGATAGCCAGATTTTTGGGCTGGCGGGAATTCGTCGTGGCTTTTTTTGTTATGGCCTTTGCTGCCTCCTTGCCTAATCTTTTTGTCGGGGTTACGGCCGCCCTTCATAAAATGTCGCAGCTTTCCTTTGGTGATATAGCCGGCAACAACCTGGTAGCCTTGACGGTGGCGGTAGCTCTGGCCGTTTTTTTCGCCAAGGGCAAAGAAATTTCAGCCGAAAGCCGCATGATCCAGACTACGGCAATTTTTACCATTGTGGCCGCAATTTTGCCGCTCTTTTTAATTTTGGACGGTAGCCTTTCGCGGATAGACGGAGGCTTACTCATCGGCTTTTTCTTTTTTTACATCTTCTGGCTTTTTTCCAAACAAGAAAGGTTTACCAAAGTTTACGAAGGGGAAAGAGCGTTGATTACCGCAGAACTTAAAAAATTCCCCAAGGTTTTGGGAAAGGTAATCTTGGGAATAATTTTGCTTTTGCTGGCTGCCCAGGGCATTGTCATGGCAGCTCAAGTTTTCGCCCAGGAACTTTGCATTTCCATAATTTTGATCGGAGTTTTAATTACCGGCCTGGGAAGCGCCCTGCCGGAAATATATTTTGCCGTGGCTGCCGCCAAAAGAGGGGAAACCTGGATGATTTTGGGCGACCTTATGGGAGCTGTTGTTGTTCCGGCCACTTTTGTTTTAGGAATCGTGGCTTTAATTTGCCCCATTGAAATTTCCGACTTTTCACCCCTGTTTATTGCCAGAATCTTCCTTATAGTTTCCGCCCTCTTTTTCTTCTTTTCTGTCAGGACCGACCGCAAGATTACCCAAAAAGAAGCCTTCTTTTTATTGGCCATCTACATTGCATTTCTCTTAGTTGAAATTTTAGTTAAGTAGTGCTATTATTTTTTTATGGAACTTGTTTTAGTTATCCTCTCTGCTGTTATTGCCGCGCTGGCCCTTTTTTTAATAAGGAAGTCGCAGGTTGACAAGACCCAGTCAGATTCAATAAGAGACCTGGAAAGAAGAATTACCGACTTGGTTATCGGCCAGCTCAAGGAAGTCAGGGACAGCCAGACCGGAATTTCAAAGCAAATGCACGAACAAATTTCCTCTTTTACCAAAGAGGCCACCCAGATAAGAGAAGAGATAGAGCGGGTGCAAGAAAGGATAAAAGATGTTTCCACTTTCCAGGAGATCTTTAAAGCTCCCAAGCTAAGAGGGCAGTGGGGGGAGGCATCATTGGAGCACATTTTGTCTCAGCATTTCCCCAAAGAGCTTTACAAAACCCAGCATATGTTTTCTTCAGGAGAAAGGGTTGATGCTGTTTTGAATCTGCCCAATAACAGGATTCTGCCCATTGACTCTAAGTTTCCCTCAGAAAACTTTGCCAGAATGCTCGAGGCGGAATCAGCAGAAAGAGAGCAGTTCTGCAAAAAATTCGTTGATGACATCAGGGGCCACATTGACAAAATAGCCTCAAAGTATATCATGCCCTCAGAGTCAACGGTTGAATTTGCCCTGATGTACGTTCCGGCCGAAGCCATTTACTACGAAATAGTTAACAATCTAGACCGAGAGTTTGGCTTAATGGCTTACGCCATGGCCAAAAGGGTGGTGGTAACTTCTCCCAACACCATTTATTTGACCCTGAGAACGGTTGAGCACTGGTTCAGAGATACCCAGATTTCTCGTCGGGCCCAGGAGATCTTGAAGCGCCTAGACAGGGTACAGCAGGATGCCGGCAGGCTGATGAACGATTTCAGGAAGCTGGGCTCTCATTTAAGGAACGCCGTTTCTTCTTACGATGATTCAGAAAAAAGGCTGAGTCTTTTCTCTGATAAAGTTGAGAGGTTGAGAGAGTTCAAGGAGATAAAGAAATTAAAATAATTTATGACTAAAATTGCTGCAATCGAGGCGGGGGGAAAGCAATACCTGGTTTCTCCCGGCCAGAAGCTAAAAATTGAAAAAGTGGACAAAAAAGAGGGGCAAGATTTAAGCTTCCCCGACATTTTGTTCCCGGAAGAAAAAAAGAAAGTAACAGCCAAGGTTTTGGGCCACGGCAAGAGAGAAAAGAAAGTTATTTTAAAGTACAAGGCGAAAAAGCGCTACAAAGTAAAAAGAGGGCATCGCCAGCCCTACACAGAAATAGAGATTAAAAAGATAAGCTAATTATCTTCTGCTTTCCAAGGCAGAAGACAGGGTTTCTTCGTCAGCGTATTCTAACTCAGATCCGACAGGCAAGCCTCTTCCCAATTTGGTGATTTTCCTGCCCGAGGGCAGATTTTTTTTCAGCCACCTTTCCAGATAAAGGGCAGTGGCTTCTCCCTCGGTCGTGGGATTGATTGCTATAATAATCTCTTTGGCTTTTTGAGCCCTTTCTTTTAGCTCTTTTAATCTCAGAGCTTCAACGTCTTTTTTTCTTAGCCTGGAAACAGTCCCTCCCAGGATAAAATAGAGGCCCTTGTACTTTTTTGTTTTCTCAATAGTTTCTAGGTCGGTTTCTTTCTCTATTACGCAGAGAAGGCTTCTGTCTCTGTTGTTGTCTGAACAGATTTCGCAAAGGTTTGTCTCTGCCTCAAAGGGCTTAAAGCAAAAAGAACACAACCTTACCCTTTCTTTCAGCTCCGATATTGATGTAATGATTTCCGACGTCTCTTTATCGGAGAGCTTTAAGAGATAAAAAACAAAACGGGCAGCCGTGCGGGGCCCCACCGTAGGAAACCTGGAGAATATTTTGATCAGTTTTTGTATGGAGGGAGAATACATGTCAGTCTTGCGATTCTAGGCCTTTTTCCAGATTCCTGAAGCTGGCCCTGGGTTCGTCAAAGTAAAGCTCAACTTTTCCGATAGGTCCGTTTCTGTGCTTGGCGATAATAATGTCGGCAATGTTTTTTCTTTCGGTGTTCTGGCGGTATTTGTCTTCCCTGTGAATGAAAAGCACGACGTCAGCATCCTGTTCTATGGCGCCGGTTTCTCTCAGATCAGAGAGCCTGGGAATCTGGGGAGTTCTTTGCTCTACGGCCCGGGACAACTGGGATAAAGCCAGAACGGGCACGTTAAGCTCTCGGGCCAAAGCCTTTAGTGACCTGGAAACCTCAGTCATTTGCTGAACCATGCTGGCCTGGGTGTTTCTCGGCTCTATTAGCTGTAAATAGTCGACAATCAAAAGCCCCAGTCCTTTTTCCGCCTGTAACCTTCTGGCCATAGCCCTCATTTGCAGAACATTGGATATGGCCGCGTCATCAATATACAGAGGAGCTTCAGATAAAATATCAAGAGCGTGCTGGATTCTGTTAAAATCATTATCCGCTCCCTCAGAAGAAAGTCTGCCCGTTCTCAGCTTCCACATGTCAACCCCGGCCTGGGCAGAAATGAGCCTGTCCACTATCTGGTCTTTGGACATTTCCAGACTGAAAATGCCGACAGGCAGCTTGGCTTTGAGAGAGCAGTTTCTGGCAATATCCAGGGCCATGGAAGATTTGCCCAAAGAGGGCCTGGAAGCTAAAACAATCAGGTCGGCTTTCTGCAGGCCGGATAGTATATTGTCTAAGCTGGTAAAGCCCGTGGGTATGCCTCTCAGGCCTTTTTCGTGCTTGGAAAGCAGGTCAATTCTTTCAAAGGCTTCTTCCAAGGTATCTTTTACTCTGATGAACTGCTGGCTGAGAGACTTCTGGGCAATGCTGAAAATTCTCTTTTCTGCTTGGTCTATTAGCTGGTCAACGTCTTCTGTTTCCTGGTAACCCATCAGCCCGATTTCATGGGAAGCGTCTATCAGGTCCCTGAGAATCCTTTTTCTTTGTACGATCTGGGCGTAGTTCAAGACATGGGTGGCAGTAGGCACGGTGTTGATTAATTCTGTCAGGTAGCTGTTGCCGCCTATTTCTTCCAGCTTGTTGTTTTCTTTGAGTCGGGCAGCCACAGAAAGAAGGTCAATGGGCTCTGACCTTTCAAAGAGGCCCTGCATAGCAGAATAGATTTCCTGGTGGACGTCTTTATAGAAATCCCTAGGCTGTAAAAAATCCACCACTTTGAGGATGGCTTTTTTATCGAGCATCAGGCTGCCCAAGAGGGATCTTTCAGCTTCTATGTTTTGCGGGGGCAGTTTTTCTACTGTTTCCATAATACTTTTTAAGTATACTACACTATTTTATTTTCTTCAATTTGGGGCCAGTTTCCGTGTCTTCTATCCGCCAGCCCAGTTTTCCCACCTCTTTCCTTATTTGGTCTGCTTTTTGCCAGTTTTTTTGCTTACGGTAAGTTTCTCTTAAATTGGCTAGCTCAGATATGTTTATGGGCGGCTTTTCTTTGGGCTCCTTTGTGAAAATGAAGCTTAAGAATTTGTCGGCTTCCCTTAAGAATTTTATACTCTCCCTGTCAGGTTGTTTTTTTCTGATCAGCTTGAAAATGACAGCCATGGCCTTGGGCGTGTTGAAGTCATCTTGCATGGCTTTTTCAAACTCTTTTTTGAAGCCGGAGAGATTCTGTTTTTTGCTGGCTTTGCTGCCAAGGAATGCGTCTATTCTCTCTAATTCTTTTTCTGCCTGCAAGATTGATTTTTCCGTGTAGTCCAGGGGGGACCGGTAGTGGTTTTTTAAGACAAGGAACCTTAAGAGGCGGGGGGAGCGGTCTTTGAGAAAGTCTTTTATAGTAACGAAGTTCCCCAGAGATTTTGACATTTTTTCTCCCTTGACCGTGAGAAAGCCCGTGTGCAGCCAGTAATTAACTAAAGGCTTTTTGCCGGAGATTGCCTCCATCTGGGCTATTTCAGCCTCGTGATGGGGGAAAATCAAGTCTCTGCCTCCTCCGTGGGCATCGTATTGGGCCCCGAAGAACTTTTCTGTGATGGCCGTATCCTCAATATGCCAGCCGGGCCTGCCTCTTTTCCAGGGGCTGGGCCACTTAGGCTCTCCTGGTTTGGCAAATTTCCAAAGGCAGAAATCCCCCCTGTTTCTTTTCTCCCGGCTTTGGTCTATCCTTGAAACAGCATCTTCAGCTTCCAGGGCCGTGCGGTGGGAGAGCTTGCCGTAATCTTTGAACTTGGCAATGTCATAATAGATGCCGTCTTCTATTTTGTAGGCATATCCCTTTTCCAAGAGTCTCTTTGTCTGGCTGACAATTTCTCTAATGTGGTCGGTAGCCCTGGCGTATTTGGTGACGCTGTCGACAGACAGCTTTTCCATATCTTTTAAGTATTCTTTTTCGAATTTGCGGGAAAGCCCTAGCCAGGAAACGCCTCTTTCTCCGGCCCTTTTTATTATTTTGTCGTCAATGTCGGTAACGTTCTGCAGGTAAAAAACATTGTATCCTTTTTGCCTGAGATATTTTACAATCATGTCAAAAACAATGGCGGTTCTGGCGTGTCCCAGGTGGGCAAAGTCGTAGGAGGTGACGCCGCAGACGAATAAATTGACCCTGTTTTTGCTTCTTGGCTTGAAAATCTCTTTTTTTCCTGTTAGAGTGTTATAAAGCTTGAGCATGTTTCTATTATGGCAAATTTAGTCCTATACCGCAAATACAGGCCCAAGACCTTTTCTGAGATAGTCGGCCAGGAGCATGTGGTTCAGACTCTGACCAATGCCTTATCATCAGGATGCGCTTCCCACGCTTATTTGTTTTCAGGCCCCCGGGGGTCTGGCAAGACCACCATGGCCAGGCTTTTGGCCAAGGCCTTAAACTGCCAGAACCGAAAAGAAGGGAAAGCTGAACCCTGCAATAGCTGCGAATCCTGCAATGAAATTACAGAAGGAAGAGCCATTGATTTAATTGAGATTGACGCAGCTTCCAACCGGGGCATTGACGAAATCAGAGAGTTGAGAGACGGCATCCGCTTTGTTCCGACCAAAACAAAATACAAGGTTTTTATTATTGACGAATCCCATCAGCTGAGCAAGGACGCAGCCAACGCCCTGTTAAAGACCTTAGAGGAGCCGCCCAGCCACGCCATTTTCGTTTTAGCCACCACTGAGATTCACAAAATGATTCCCACGATTGTTTCCAGATGCCAGAGATTCGATTTCAGGAAGCTGACCATTCCAGAGATTGTTAAGAGATTAGAGTTCATTGCGTCTCAAGAGAAAGCCAAGATTGAAAAACCCGCCCTTGAATTAATTGCTTTGAATTCAAGCGGAGCCTTAAGGGACGCAGAGGGTCTTCTGGATCAGGTTTTGACTTTTGGGGCCACTACAGCAGAAGAAATCAAAGATCTTTTGGGAATGGTAGACACTTCTTTAATCGGTCAGTTCGTTGACTTTCTTTGCCAGAAAAAAGGATCTGAAGCCATTGATTTTTTGAACAAACTTATTGAGAAGGGTAAAGATCCTCAGGAATTCACAAAAGCCCTTATAACTTACTTAAGACAAGCCCTTATACTAAAGATAAATCCTGAATTAAATAACCCGGTTTTAGTGGGTTTTACTCTGGAAGAGCAGCAAAAACTTCGGTCCCAGATAGCTAACTGGCCAGAAGAAAATATGCGCCTGACTTTGAAGCTTTTCCTTGAGGCGCAAAGCCAAATGAAGTATTCTCCCATAACCCAGTTGCCGTTGGAGTTGGCAATAATTGAATCTTTGCAGAAAAGTTAATCATTGCGGGGTCGTCTAATGGTAGGACAGCGGCCTTTGGAGCCGTTAATCTTGGTTCGAATCCAAGCTCCGCAGCAAAGTGCACCACTACCCATTTAGGCGGTTTTTTTATAAAGTATTAACTTCTTTATAATTATCGATAAGATCTAAAACGAGGAGGTGAAAATGCTCTTTGAAGTTATTAAAAGGCCAGATGGTTCAGCCCCAGAAGCAGTAAGAAACGCCTGGATTGGCTTGGAGCTGGAAGCCGATGAGTTCCCAGTCACGGTTCCCATAAAAGATTCCGCGGGGAAAATAGTGGGGGAAAGAGATTGTTGGAAAGTTTCCTTTAGAGACGTTTTATCTGCATTGAGCTCAAAATCAAAGGAAGCGGCCGAGTGGTATCGGCAAAAATATCCCAAGAACACAAAGTTCATAGCATTTGGTTGCGACGAAGTAAGGGTAGTAGACTGGTCGTCTCCTAAATAATGAAAGATGAAAAAGATGATTCCAAATTATACCCTCTGTTATATTATATCCGGGAACCAGATTCTTTTAGGAATGAAAAAAAGAAGATTTGGTAAGGGGAGATGGAACGGATTCGGCGGAAGGGTTGAAGAAAAAGACGGGTCAATTGAGTCAGGAGCCGTAAGAGAAATAAAAGAGGAGGCGGGCCTGACAGTTAAAGAGAACAACCTAGAAAGAGTAGGGGAGATCCTCTTTGTTTTTACAGAGAAACCAGAGCTTAGCAGAAAGGCCTATATCTTTCTGGTCAAGCACTGGCAGGGACAGCCCCTAGAAACAGAAGAAATGAAGCCCGAGTGGTTTGATTTCAAATACGTTCCTTATGATGCCATGTGGGCGGTTGATAGGGAAATTATTCCGCTCTTGCTTGTGGGTAAAAAAGTCAAAGGAGAGGTTACTTATAGCAATGAAATTAATAGAGAGTATAAGGCTGAAATAAAAATAGTATAGGGGCGGCAAAAAGCCGCCTCTATTTTTCTAAAAAAACAGATAAGATATTTGCTTTTCTAAGCAGATATGCTATATTAATTACTAATGGCAGAAGAGAAAGAAAAACTTAATATCAACCTTGATACTGAGGAAATGGCTCGGGCCGGTTTGCATTTCGGCCACCGCGCCTCCAAAACTCATCCTAAGATGAAGCCGTATATTTACGGCACGAAGAACGCAGTCCACATCATTGATTTGGAAAAAACCAAAGAGAAATTGCTGGAAGCCCTTTCTTTTATCAAAGATTTAGCTTCTCAGGACAAGATCCTGCTTTTGGTGGGTACGAAAATCCAGACCAAGAACTTGGTTAGGGATACGGCCAAAGAACGCGGCTTATTTTACGTGTCAGAGAGATGGTTGGGAGGAACTATTACCAATTTTGCGAGCATTCACAAAAGAATCGAGCACTACCGTGACCTGGAACAGAAAAAATCAGCCGGCGAGCTGGAAAAATACACCAAAAAAGAGAGGCTTAAATTTGATGAAGAGTTAGCAGACCTAGAAAGGAAGTTCGGGGGCATTAAAGAGCTGGGCCGGATTCCCGACGCCGTCTTTGTTTGTGATCTGAAAGGGGATATTTTGGCAGCCAAGGAGGCCAGGGCCAAGGGAGTTAAGGTAATCGGCATTTGCGATACCAACATTGATCCGACCCTGGTCGATTATCCCATCCCGGCCAGCGATGACGCGGCCAGCTCGATAAAATACATCCTCGACAAGGTAAAAGAAGCGATACCAAAAAATAAATCTTAAAAATGGCCGGCATTGACCAAATAAAAAAACTAAGAGAAGAAACCGGGCTTTCTATTTCAGAATGCAGATTAGCCTTGCAGGGGGCCGGAGGCGATATTGATAAAGCCAAAGAGGTTTTAAAGAAGATGGGCAAAGAGGTGGCCCAGAAAAAAGCGCAAAGAGCGGCTGAGCAGGGCATTATTGAAAGCTATATACATGCTAATAAAAAAGTGGGCGTGCTTTTAGAACTGGGCTGTGAGACTGATTTTGCCGCCAAATCAGCCGATTTCCGGACCCTAGCCCACGAACTATGCCTGCAGATTGCTGGTTGGCAGGAGGAAGAAACGCCTCTTTTGGAACAGCCTTGGATCAAAGACGAAAAAAGGACCATCAAGGATTTGATTGACGAGTATATCGCCAAGGTGGGAGAAAATATCGTTGTTAAGAAATTTACCAGGTATCAAATATAATTATGGCAGAACTAATCTTATTGATTTTTGTCCTGGTCGGCCTTTCGGGCATGGGCGTTATTTTATACAGAAAAATGCCGTCTTTGGCTAATCTTCCTGAAACTTCTGAGAATTTGCCGCGATTTTCTGAAATAGTAAAAAAAGCCAGAGACAGATCAAAAGAAGGAGCTAAGAAGATTTCGGGGGGGAGGCTGGATCACGAACTATATCTGCAAAAAATCCTTTCCAAGATAAGGATTTTAACTTTGAAGACAGAAAACAAAACCGCTTTTTGGCTGGAGAAGCTCCGCCGCAAGAGAACCAATCAGGATCAGCAAGACTACTGGCAGGAACTGAAGAAAGCCAAGAAAGAGGACGGGCCAGCGTAGCTCAACGGCAGAGCAGTTGCTTTGTAAGCATCAGGTTGTCGGTTCAAATCCGACCGCTGGCTCATATCAGAAAGCACCTTTAAAATTTATTTAAGAAGGGGGAAAAGATGAAAGGAATAAAAAGAGTGGTTTTTGATAATGGGCTTGTACTTTTGATGGAGAAGAAGACCCGCGCCAAGGAAGCGGTAATTCTGATAGGCACGAGCAGGGGCTCAATGTACGAACCGCCAGAGCTTTCTGGCGTCACTCATTTCATTGAGCATATGCTGTTTCGTACCAACAGATGGAAGACCACCCAAGAGATAATAGAAGAGCTGGAGTCGGCCGGAGGCGATATCAATGCATTTACCGATCAGAGCATGATGTATTTTTATGCAGAAGTTATTCCTTCAGAGAAGGAGATCTCAAAGACCATCAACATTGTTTTTGAGGCCGTAACCAATGATAAGTATCAAAGGGACGAATTTTTACTGGAAAAAGATAATATTTTATCTGAATTGAAAATCTGCATAGAACATCCTACAGAATATCTCTATTATAATCTTTCTACCAACTCTTTTCCAAGGCACACCACTTCAACAAACCATCGAGGGCAGTATTGGCACGGTTAATAAACTTACAGTTAAGAAATTACTTGATTACAAAAGAAAGGTTTTTTTGCCGAACTCGCCATTAGTCGTAGTTGTGGTTGGTAAATTTGAAGAAGAAACTTTGGCGGAAACAATAGGACAAACCTTCGGAACGTTATCCGGGGGCGGGGCTCCCTCACGCTTAAGAATCAGTCAAGAGAATCGACCTTGGCGCAAAGTAGAGCAAAGAAAAGACCTGGAACAGGCCTACATTGCCTTAGGCCTTAGAGTGCCCGGGCATCCACACAAAGATATGTTTAAGCTTTTGCTGCTCCGGGGCATTTTAGCTGGCGGCATGTCTTCTCGATTATTCAGGGAATTAAGAGATAAGCGCGGCATCGGTTATCTTGCCGGTAGCGATTTAGAAAGTTTTGGGAAAATTGGAAGCATCTCTTTTGTCGTGAGCGTCAATGATCCCGCAAGAATCAAAGAGACAGAGGGGGTGATAAAGGCCGAATTTCGAGATTTAAGGATGAATCAGGTAAGCAACAATGAATTGGAAAGAGCGAAGAATCTCGCTATAAGGCGCTATAACAGCTCATTAGAAGAGAGCGAGGTGAGGGCCACTCAATTGATAATGCACGAACTTCAAGATATTCCTTATGATTACAGGAGGCTGGATTATTATATCAATCGGCTTTCTGCCAGAAGCATTCAAGAAACCGCTCGGAAATACTTAACCGATGATTACACTCTTGTTGCTCTTGTTCCCAAAGGAGTAAAGCCATTTTGATCTTCGGGGGGTTACCAAGACCCCCTTTTTTGTTATAATAAGACAATGCCAAATAGCTTTCATTCAAAAACGGGTGAAAAAGTTTTAGAGGAGCTTTCTTCTTTTCCCGGGGGCCTGCCGCAGAAAGAAGCCCAGGAACGCTTGCAGAAGTTCGGGCCCAACGAAATACCCGAGAAAAAATCCCTTCACCCGCTTTTTATCTTCTTGAAGCAGTTCCGCTCCTGGTTAATTTACATTCTTATCGGGGCGGCTGTTTTTTCTTTCCTGAACGGAGAAATGTTTGAGTTTTACATCATTTTGGCCGTATTGGTCTTTAATGCTGTCATGGGCTTTATTCAGGAATACAGGGCGGAAAAAGCCATCAAGGCCCTGAAGGGAATGATTGTGCCCTTAGCCAAGGTTGTCAGAGACGGGCAATTGTTAAGCCTCCCGGCCAAGGAGCTGGTTCCGGGCGATATTATTTTATTGGAAGTGGGAGACAGAATTCCGGCTGACGCCAGGCTATTGGAAGCCAAAGATCTGCGGGCTATGGAGGCTCCTCTAACCGGCGAGTCCGTACCGGTAGATAAAAATATCAAGGAGTTGCCTGAAGCCACTCCTCTGGCCGACCAGAAAAACATGGTCTGGATGGCTACTTTTGTGGCAGCCGGCCGAGGCAAGGCTGTCGTTGCTGCAACCGGCTTTAAAACCGGTTTAGGCCAGATCGCCCAATCCTTGGAAGAAATTGAGGCTCCGCCGACCCATTTCAAGATAAAGACCAACCTGCTGGCCAAACAAATGGCCGGCATTGCTTTCGCTTGTATTTTCGTATTGTTTTTAGTCGAGCTGTTTGTCGGCCATTTTGGCTTTGAGAATGCTTTGCGTTTTGCCGTAGCCGCCCTTGTTTCAGCTATTCCCGAGGGCTTGCCCGTGGTCTTGGTTATCGTTTTAGCCATAGGCGCCCGCAGGATGGCTCGCAGGAATGCCATTATTAGAAACTTGCAGGCTACAGAAACCTTGGGAGTGGCCAACGTTATCGCCACTGACAAAACCGGCACCATTACCCTAAATACCATGGATGCAGAAAAGATATTCCTACTGGGCCAGGACGAAGTTGTGGTTTCCGGAGGAGGCTGGGTGCCCAAAGGAGAATTTAGCCAAAAGGAGAAAGTCATTGTTCCCCTGGAGAATGAGCAATTAAGAAAACTTTTACACATTGCCGGTATTGCCAATACCGCCCGGCTGATAAAAGAAAAAAGAGAGGAGGAAGAGATCTATAAAATTATTGGGGACCCGACAGAAGGAGCTTTGGTGGTTTTAGCAGAAAAGGCCGGCCTCAAAAAGGAGGTCTTGCTGGAAAAAGAAAAAAAGCTAGACACCTTGCCCTTTAGTTCCGAATTCAAATACGGCGCCTCTCTTTCTGTTTTAGCAGAAGACGAGGCGAATAAAAAAGAAATTTCGGTTTGCGGTGCTCCGGAAACTGTCCTGGAATTTTCCGGCCAAGGGCTTAATTCGGAGGGAAAGATAGAAAAATTAACGCCCAAAACAAAAAAGGAAATTTCCAGCAAGATAGACAGCTTTGCCAGAAACGGCCTAAGGGTTATTGGCTTGGCTTACCGGAGCGTTTCTCCCGCTACAGAAAAAATAACTCCGGAATTGGTAAAGAACCTTACTTTCGCCGGATTGGTGGCCATGAAAGACCCGCCCCGGCCGGAAGTCAAAGAAGCCATAGCTAAGGCCAAGATGGCCGGCATCAGGGTAATTATGAAGACGGGAGACCACAAGGAAACGGCCATAGCCATCGCCAAAGAGGTGGGCTTGTTGGAAAAAGAGGATGTCAAAGCAGCCGACCAGTATCCTTTAGCTTTTACCGGCAAAGATTTAGAGGCCTTAAGCGAAAAAGAATTCGATTCAGCGGTAAACCATGTTTCTGTCTTTGCCAGGCTTACTCCGCAAATGAAATTAAATATTTTAGAGAGCTTGCAGAGACAAGGTTATGTCGTTGCCATGACCGGAGACGGAGTCAATGACGCTCCGGCATTAAAACAGGCCGATATCGGCATTGCCATGGGCCAAATCGGCACCGATGTTGCTCGCGAGAGCAGTTCCATGGTTTTAGCCGATGACAACTTTGCTTCAATCGTTAACGCCATCGAAGAAGGAAGAACCGTCTTTACCAACGTTAAGCAAACTAGCCTCTTTCTTATCACCACCAATCTGGCTGAAATTACCACCTTGGTGGTCTCTTTGATCCTCGGCGTTTATTTGTGGGGAGAGCCTCTTTTGATTATTTTGCCGGCCGCTATCATATACTTGAACTTGGTAACGGACGGCTTTACCGATGTCGCCTTAGCTTGCGAGCCTCGCCACGAAGACGTTTTAAAAGAGCCCCCCAAGGGAAAAGAAGAGAATATTTTATCCAAAGATATATTTCCTTTCATGGCTATTATGGTTGTTATTATGGCCGTTTTAACTCTTTGGATTTTCAAAACCTTTTTGCTTACAGGCTCTTTAGAAAAGGCCAGGGCCGGCGCTTTTGCCGTTATGACCGTTACCCAGCTTTTTAACGTTCTCAACATGAGGAGCTTAAGGCTGTCTGTCTTTAAAATAGGGTTCTTTTCAAACAAATTCCTGGCCGGAGGATTAATCGCCGCCACCATCTTGGTAGTAATACCGCTTTTTGCAGGAGGAGTAGCAGAAAAATTCAAATTTGAAACATTGGCCGTTACCGAATTCTTGCTTATAGTTTTGCTTTCTTCTTTTGTGCTTTGGACGGGCGAGCTATATAAATACTGGCGCAGGGAGAGGGCCAGATAATTATTCTGCCTCTAAGAGTTGTCTTCTTTTTTAATCTATATTAAAATGAGCAAATGAAACCTTACTATAAAATCATTTTTATAATAGTGGCCATAATACTGGTTTTCAGCCTTTTGCTGATCAGAGCGGTGGACAATCCATTAGAGTTGGGGATTATTTTTATTGCCCTAGGAGCCCTTCTTTTGTTTTTTGAGATTATCGATCCGGGATTCGGTATCTTCGGATTTTTGGGGATAGCCGCTCTTATTTTTGGCATCTTTGTTTTGGAAGGGGAGCCCTCTTTGCAAACAGGCTATTTTCATGGCGCAACCACCATGGTTCTGGGAGCTCTGGCGGGCCTGCTGATCCTTTTTATTTTTATCACCCGGGGAGTGTCCAAAGTTTTTGGGTCCAAGCCCAAAACCGGCCTGGAGTCTTTGATCGGTTCGGAGGCAGAAGTCGTCGAAGAACTTAAGCCGGCAGGTCGGGTCCGGGTCAGAGAAGAAAGCTGGCGGGCAGAAAGCTTAGAAGGAAAAAATATTCCCGAGCGGGCGAAAGTTAGAATAATAAAGGCCGAGGGAAGCACCCTTTTTGTCAAAGAACAATGAGGAGCTCCACCAAAAAAGTTATCGTCGGCGGAACCTTTGATGCTCTGCACGGGGGCCACCGATTTTTTTTGAGAAAAGCCTTTAGCTTGGGACGGGTAACCATTGGATTAACCTCTGACAGAATGGCTCAGAAGGCAAAAAAAAGGAAAGTCAGCAGCTTCAAAAACAGAAAGAGGACCCTGGGAAAATTTCTTAAAAGGAGCCTTTCTAAGAAATTTAAAATAATTAAAATCGAGGATAAGTTTGGCCCCACACTGAAGGAATATTTCGACTATATTGTTGTTTCTCCGGCTACCTACAAGACAGCCCTCCTTATAAACAAAAAGCGCAAGAAAGCGGGCAAGAAGCCGATAAAAATAGTTAAAATAAAGTTTGTCTTGGCAGAAAACGGAAAACCCATTTCAGCCAGCAAAATTATCAAAGGTCGAATGGACAAAAAAGGCAAATTAAGAAAAAACAATTAGTTTTTATGCAAGGCTACGTTGCCAATATTGAAAAAATAACCGAAGAAAACAACAAATTCCGCCAAGTGCTTTATACGGCCAAAAACAGCCAGTTGGTGGTCATGAGCCTGAAGCCGGGAGAAGAAATAGGAGAAGAAACTCATGACTTGGACCAGTTTATCAGAGTTGAAAAGGGAGAAGGGAGAGCTGTTTTAGACGGCGCAGAGAAAGAGATCAAAGAAGACTATGCCGTAGTTATCCCGGCAGGCACCAGGCACAACGTTATCAATGACGGCGAGGAAGAAATGAAGCTTTATACCATTTATTCTCCGCCCGAGCACAAAGACGGCATAGTCCATCAGACAAAAGACGAGGCTACGGCCGACACAGAAGATCACTTTGACGGAAAAACCACAGAATAGGCAAAGGGAAACCGCTCTGCGGAGCGGTTTTTTTGTTCAGCTCTTGACAAGCCCTTATTATGGGTATATACTCATAATAGACGGCGGTAAGTTGAAAGGTCGCTGTCGTCGGATACAAGATTAAACAAACAATTATTATGCCAAGATTTGACGGAACAGGTCCTTGGGGCCAGGGTCCGGGCACCGGCTGGGGCAGGGGCCCTTGCGGCGGAGGCATGGGATGGAGGAGAGGATTCGGCCGAGGATTGGGTTGGAGAAGATTTTGGGGCAAGGGCGGCTACGGCTACCCCCCTCAAAGCCAGCCGACCAAGAAAGAAGAAAAGGAAATCCTAGAAGATGAGGCCGCAGGCTTAGAAGAGGAGCTGAAAGAAATTCGAGCCCGCTTGGCCGAACTCAAGGGACAAAAATAAAAAAATGAAAGTAGCTATAAGTTCAACCGGTAAAAATCTTACAGACGAAGTCAGCGACGTATTTGCCAGATGCCCCTATTTTGCCATCGCTGAAATTGAGGACGGGAAAATTAAGCAAACTGATTTTGTAGAAAACAGGATCGCCAGCCAGCTGGGCCAGGCGGGTATTTCGGCTGCCCAGTTAATGGCAGAGAAAAACATTAGGGCCGTGATCGCAAAAAACGTTGGGCCGAGAGCCCTTGAGGTATTAAAGCAGTTCGATATAGATATTTATATCGGCCGAGGCACCATAGAAGAAGTTTTGCGGGAATTTATTGCCGGAAAACTTAAGAATCAGAGCTAAGATGAAAATAGCCGTTCCCACGGGGGATAAAAAGGGGCTGACGGTGGCTGAGCATTTTGGCCGCTGCCCGACCTATACCTTCCTTAACGAAAAAGGAGAGGTTTTGAAGATTATAGCCAACACTAGTGAAGATCGGGGCGGCAAGGGCTTGCCTCCGGAGCTAATGAAGGCTGAGGGAGCCGATATCATCCTCTGTAATGATATGGGGCCCAAAGCAGTAATCTTATCTAATAAGCTGGGCATAAAAGTCTATATCGGTCAGGCAAAGACGGTCAAAGAAATGTTTGCAATGTGGCGATCTCATATGCTGGAAGAGGCTGATGCAGAAAAATTTCGCAAATTGTATTAAAAGAAGCAAACCCAACCGATAATCAAAGCTTATTTTTTCAATGGAAGAGGAGCTTAAAAAAATTAAGAAGGAAGTCCTGGACTGCAAAAAATGCCCTCTTTACAAAGAGAGGCTGGAAAACAAATTTTATCCGGTGATCGGAGAGGGAAGCCATCAGGCAAAAATAGTGTTTGTGGGGGAGGCCCCGGGGCTGAACGAAGCTAAAACGGGCAGGCCCTTTTGCGGAGTGGCCGGAAAAATTCTGGACGAGCTTTTGCAATCCGCGGGCATAAATAGAGAAGACGTTTATATCACCAATATCCTTAAAGACAGGCCGCCCGGCAACCGGGATCCGCAGCCGGAAGAAATCAAGGCCTGCTCCGGATATTTAGAAAGGCAGATTGAGACAATAAAGCCAGAGGTTATTTGCCCTCTGGGCAGGCACTCGATGAAATTTCTGATGGAGAAGTTCGGTCTGGGAAACCAATTAGAGGGCATCAGCAAAATTCACGGTAAATTATTCAGAACTAATAATTTTCTCCGGCCCATTACCATAATACCGTTTTACCACCCGGCCGTAGTCGCTTACAATTCCAAGATGAAAGCGATCCTTAAGGAAGATTTTAAGATTTTAAGAACAATAAAAAAGAACGTGTCGCAAGAGCAAGAGAAACAAAAAAGAGAATGGGAGCTGGAAAAAATACAGATGAACGATCCCTTTTATTGATCGGTCGGGAAAACAAAGATTAAAATAATAACGTTAAGCAGGCAGAAAGTGCCTGTAAAAATATGAAAATCGCAGTAACAGGAGGAAAGGGCGGGGTGGGCAAGTCAATGGTGGCGACCTCCTTAGCGGTAGAATTTGCCAGAAAAAGCAAAACAATGCTGGTTGACGCTGATGCAGAATGTCCCAACGACCACCTTTTGCTTTCCATAAAAAGGAAAAAGCACGCTACTATTTATCAGTCGATTCCAAGATTTGATTACAGCAAATGCCATAAATGCGGCAAATGCGCTTCTGCCTGTAAAAAGAACGCCCTGGTTTGGGCCAAGGGCAAGTTCCCGGCTTTTGTAAAAGACGCCTGCATCGGCTGCATGGCTTGTCAAAGTGCCTGTCCTCACGGCGCCATAAAAGAAAGCAAAAAAGAGATCGGCACGATTTATCAAGGAAGCAATTACGGGGTCAGTCTGGTTTCCGGCGAGCTTAAACTGGGAGAACTGGCTTCCGGCGAAGTAGTTGCCGAGGTAAGAAAATCTTCAGACGAGATTAACAAAAAAGCGAAGGCGGGCACGATGGTTATAGACTCTTCGCCGGGAATCGGCTGTCCCGTTATCGCTTCTTTGGTCGGCACAGATTACATAGTGGCTGTCACGGAGCCGACGCCCTCTGCTCTCTTTGACCTGAAAAGGGTTTTGTATCTTGCCGAGCACTTCGGCATCAGACACGGGATTGTTATCAATAAATGCGACCTGGCCCGCAGCTTCTACGGGGAAATCGAAAACTTTGCTAAAGAAAAGGAAATTCCAATTCTGGGCAAGATACCCTACCGAAAAGATTTTATTGATTCTTTAATAAAGATGAAGCCGGTAGCTGAAACGAACAGAAAGTATAGAAAATTATTCGAAATTATGATAAAAAAAATAAATTATTTCCAATAAAGCTTTCATAAAATGAAAGAAAAAATCGCTCTTATTTCAATATTGGCTAATATGATTCTGGCTGCGGGCAAGATCACCGTTGGCCTCCTTTCCAATTCCGCTGCTATTTTGGCTGACGGATTCCACTCTTTTATTGATATTTTTTCTTCAGCTGTCAGCTATTTCGGCATCAGGATTTCCAAAAAGCCGGCTGACCAGAAGCACCCCTACGGCCATTATAAATTTGAGGTTTTGGCCGGCGTCATCATCACCATAATCCTTTTAGGGACCGGAGCGGGCATTATCTTTGAGGCCTACCAGAGCTTTTTAAATCCCCAAGTGCTCGAGATCAGTTATCTGGCTTTCGGAGTGATGATAGGTTCCATCGCCATAAGCGAAACAATGGCCCGGCTGAAAATACACTTCGGCAAGAAAGAAAATTCCATTGCCCTATTGTCTGACGGATTCCATTCAAGGATAGACGTTTACACTTCTCTAGCCGTTCTGGCCGGCTTGTTTTTAATGAAACATTGGGTCTATGTTGATGCTATCTTAGCTCTTTTCATAGGCATTTATATTATCAAAGAAGCTTTTAGCGTTGGCAAGGAAGCTGTTGATTCCTTGCTTGATATTTCGGCTGGCGAAGAAACAGAGGAAAAGATAAGGGAAATTGTTAAGCTTCAGGGCGTTGCTCTAGAGGACCTGAAAACCCAAAAGAAGGGATCTGCCGTTACCGCCAGCCTGGAAATAAAATTGCCCGATAACCTAAGCGTCAAAAAGGCAACCGAAACTTCCGAGAGCTTAAGGAAAAGGTTAATGAATGAGGTAACCAACCTTTCCTACATCACCATCCAAATCAAAAGCCACGAAGTGGAAACCGGATTTTATAGGCCCGCTTTTGGCCGGGGCTTCGGCTGGCAGAGGCGGGGAAGGTTTAAGGGAGAGGTTGAAGAAGCAAGAGGAGGGGGCCCGGGCGGTTACTGCGCTTGTCCCCAGTGCGGCTACGAGGTTGCTCATGAAAGAGGCGTTCCCTGCTCGACTCTTGAATGCCCCAATTGTAAAATTAAGCTAGTCAGAAAATAATATGTCCAGACCGCTAAAACCAAGAAGAGTAATGTTTGATCCCACCGTAGTTTACTTTAAGCCGAGAGCCGTGCCCCTATCCGTTCTGGAGGAGGTCGATCTGAGCACGGATGAGCTGGAAGCCCTGCGGCTTTGCGATTTGAACAATTTGGAGCAGATGAAAGCTGCCAAAAAAATGAATGTTTCTCAAAGTACTTTCCAAAGGATTTTAAGCTCGGCCCGGCAAAAAGTTTCCTTGGCCCTTATTGAGGGGAGAGCCATAAAAATAAGAAAGAGATAATATGCCTCGTAAAATTATCATTTACACTGACGGCGCCTCAAGAGGCAACCCCGGCCCCTCGGGTGTCGGAGTTGTTATTGATGGCAAAGAGTATTTTGAATTCATCGGCCAGGGGACCAACAATGAAGCAGAATATCAGGCATTGATTTTCGCTTTTAAGAAAGCCAAGGCGCTTTTTGGCAAGAAGGCAGCAAAGAATATTGAAGCAGAGGTAAGATCTGATTCAGAACTTCTGATAAAACAGCTGAAGGGGGAGTATAAAATTATGGAACCGAGGATCCAGCAGCTGTTTTTAGAGGCCTGGAACCTGAAAATTGATTTTGCCGGGGTAAAATTCGTCTTAATCCCAAGGGAAGAGAACAAGAAAGCTGATAAGCTGGCCAATCAAGCCCTTGACAGGCTCTTTTGAAAGAGTATAATTGTAAGTGATCATGAGAAAATTAAAGACCATAGCAAATAAAGGAAGCGGTTAATTTCTGGGACTTTGTTTTGTCTTCAGATGACCGCTCCATCGAGCGGTTTTTAAATTCTCTTGACGAACCTTGAAATGTGAATATCAATTGCTAGCTAAAACGTAGGTAATTAATTGCATTATATTAAGGGCAGACGGAGGATGCCTTGGGATATCGAGGCGATGAAGGACGTGGGGTGACTGCGATAAGCCTCGGGGAGGTGTCACTCAACCTTTGATCCGGGGATCTCCCAATGGGGAAACCCGTTCGCGCTAAAATCGCGAACAGCTCTGTGTTAATCACGGAGCAGCAAACCCGCTGAAGTGAAACATCTTAGTAAGCGGAGGAAAAGAGAACGAAGTTTATTGCCTTAGTACCGGCGAGGGAAACGGCAAGAGCCTAAACCGAGGAGCATAACTTGTTATGCCTTCGGGGTCGTAAGGGAATAATGTCGGGAGCATTCCGGGTGCACTGGAATACTTTCGAGGGAGAGCATCTAGACGAAGTTTGGTTAAAAGAAGTTTCCTGGAAAGGAACGCCAAAGAGGGTAATAGCCCCGTACTTGAAAATCACTTCGTGCTCCTTGTTATTTTTCTTGAGTATCTCGAGAAATGAAAATCTTGAGAGAAGCAGGCCGAACTATTCGGCCAAGGCTAAATACTACGATATCTCCAATAGTGAACCAGTACCGTGAGGGAAAGGTGAAAAGCAGCCCGTTGAGGGCGGTGAAATAGAACCTGAAACCGTCTTGCCTACAAAGAAGCGGAGCTCTGATCGCAAGATCAGGGTGACGCTGTGCTTTTTGCAGAACGAGCCAACGAGTCCGACCACTCAGCCCGTCTAAGCCCCTTCGGGGCGGAGACACAGGGAAACCGAGTGTTAAAAGCGCGCAGCGTATTTATACGCACGCTGAGTGTTCGGGACCCGAAGCCAAGCGAGCTTGCCATGGTCAGGATGAACCCTGACGAAAGTCAGGGGGAGGTCCGAACGGATAAGCCGTGCAATACTTTCCGATGAACTATGGCAAGAAGTGAAAAGCTAATCGAGCTTGGTAATAGCTGGTTCTCCCCGAAATAGCTTTAGGGCTAGCCCGAGTACTTATTTGCCCGTAGGGGTAGAGCACTGGAAGGATTATCTTGCCTCTTGGTAGGTATTCCTACCAAACTCCGAATACTACAGGCAAGTGCTTGGAGTCAGACTTCGAGGGCTAAGCTTCGAGGTCAAAAGGGAAACAGCCCAGATCTTAATCTAAGGTCCCTAAATTTGAGCTAAGTGTTCTTAAGGAAGTGGAATTCCTGTGATAGTTAGAAGGTTAGCTTAGAAGCAGCTATCCTTTAAAAAGTGCGTAACAGCTTACTAACTAAGGAGTTCCGCACCGAAGATTTCCGGGACTAAGCTCAGTACCGAAGATAAGGCCAGATACTCAATTTTTGGGCATCTGGGGTAGGGGAGCATCGAGTACGCTGCGAAGGTGAATCGCGAGATTTGCTGGAGAGTACTCGAGTGAGAATGTTGGCATGAGTAACCGCAATCAGGGTGAGAGCCCCTGACACCGAAAGCCCAAGGTTTCCTTGGCAATGGTGATCAACCAAGGGTTAGGCGGAGCTAATCCCGATTCCCAATGGAATCAGGGAGATGCACAGCCGGTTAATATTCCGGCCCCCAACAAGCAATTCTGGAAAGTGACGCAGTCAAAATCCTTGAGAGGATTATTGGATTTCGAGGTCGGAGCAATCCGACCGTCTCAAGGACAAGATTGCCGAGAAAAGCTTTTCAGGAATCAATTGCTTGTTTGGTCCGTACCGCAAACCGACACAGGTGGGCTGGCGTAAGTGTGCCCAGGTGAACGGGTGAAACCTCGTTAAGGAACTCGGCAAAAAAGTGTCCGTAAGTTCGCAATAAGGACTGCCACGTCTAACGTGGCTACAACAAATGTACCCCAGGCGACTGTTTATCAAAAACACAGGTCCCTGCTTAACTCGTAAGAGGATGTATAGGGGCTGAGGCCTGACCAGTGCTGGAACGTTAAACTTGGCGGTTGGTGCCGCAAGGTATCAGCTGACTGAGCTAAGCGCCAGTGAACGTCCGCGGTAACTATAACCGTGTTAAAGTAGAAAATACGCACTGCTTTAGTAAAATCTGGCTATATGCTGGAAAATCCGCAATGAATCCAGCGGTAGTATCTCTAAGATACTGAAAATCTGACTGGTGAAGCGGACAATCAGCAGGAAAGACTAGTTAATTATTTTAACTAGAATCCTCAGAGGCCATACGCCGGACCCGTCAATTTAGACGGGAAGATATGGTCCGAACTCTGTGGCGACACAGAGAATCCGAGCGTTCAATCATTTGAGCGCAAGGTATAACATAATTGAGCGTAATCCCTTGCCGGGTAAGTTCCGGCCCGCATGAAAGGCTTAACGACTTGGGGACTGTCTCAACGAGGAGCCCGGTGAAAATGCAATACCGGTAAAGATGCCGGTTACCTGCGGCTAGACGGAAAGACCCCGGGAGCTTTACTGTAGCTTCCTATTGTCTTATTTTTTCGGATGCGTAGCGTAGGTGGGAGACTTTGAAGTTTCGCTTTCGGGCGGAATGGAGTCGCCGATGAAACACCACTCTTTTGAAACAGTAAGACTAACTCTGCTGAAAAGCGGAAGACAGTGGGAGGTGGTCAGTTTAAGTGGGGCGCTTGCCTCCTAAAAGGTAGCGGAGGCGTTTATTAAGGTCGGCTAGCTCCGGATGGAAATCGGAGTGGTCGTGCAAAGGCACAAGCCGGCTTGACTGCAAGGCGGATATGCCACGCAGGTGCGAAAGCAGAACTTAGTGAACCGACCCTTTTTTATAGAAAAGGGGAAGATCATCAGCCAAAAGTTACCCCGGGGATAACAGGCTAGTAGGGCCCGCAAGTCCATATTTACGGCCCTGTTCGGCACCTCGATGTCGGCTCATCACATCCTGGAGGTGGAGAAGCTTCCAAGGGTTGGGCTGTTCGCCCATTAAAGTGGTACGTGAGCTGGGTTCAGACCGTCGTGAGACAGGTTGGTCCCTATCTACCGCAGGCGTTGAGTCTTGAGAGGAGTCCTTCGTAGTACGAGAGGATCCGAAGGAACTAACCTCTGGTCTACCAGTTGTTCCGCCAGGAGCATAGCTGGGTAGCTAAGTTGGGAAGGGATAAGCGCTGAAAGCATATAAGCGCGAAGCCCACCTCAAGATAAGGACTCATTGACCCGTTGAAGATGACGACGTTGATAGGCTTCAGGTGTAAGTGCAGCAATGCATTTAGCCGAGAAGTACTAATCGGTCAATTTTTAATTTCTCTTTTTAGCTAGCAATTAATATTTGCATTTTAGGGCGTTTTGATGGCGGCTATGCTGAGCTTGTCCCACCCGTTCCCATATCGAACACGGAAGTGAAATAGCTCAAGGCCGATGATAGTCCGTTAGGGCGAAAGTAGGTAGCCGCCACCAAAGCGCCCTTTTACTTTGTTTAGAATTCGTATACAATATCCTAATGCCCAAGAGAAAGCTTATAATTTTCGCTGTTTTGATTTTGTTAATTTTTTCTTTAAACATCTTTCAGCAACAAGTCAGGGGATTTTTTTATTCTTTTTCCCACCCCATACAGAAAAAACTTTGGGGAGCCGGCGACAACATAGCTGATTTTTTCCTGGGTATTTTTAAAAAAGACGCCTTGTTAATAGAAAACAGAGAGCTTAGGACAGAAAACCAAAAATTATTATTAGAACTGTCAGAGCTAGAAACCCTAAAAGAAGAGAACGCGGAGCTTAGAAAAGCTTTAGATATAGGCCTGCCAGAAGATTTCCAGCTGGCTTTGGCCCGCGTCATAGCCAGAGACGTCTCTCAGGATCTAATTTTAATTGACAGAGGGTCGGCTGACGGCTTAAGAGAGGATATGGCTATCATAACAGAAGAAAAGGTTTTGCTGGGAAGAATTATCGAGGTTAACGAAAATTCAGCCAAAGTAAGTCTAATCTCTCACCAAGACAGTTCTTTTGACGTTGAGGTTCTGGGTAAAGATGCCGAAGGTTTGATTGTCGGTCAGGGGGGACAGAACATACAGCTGGACTTTGTAGCCAGAGATAAGGTGATTGAAGAAGACGATGTCGTCATCTCCAGCTCTCTGGGTGGTCTTTATCCCAGGGGGCTTTTGGTTGGTTTGATCAAAGAAGTGCAAAAAGACGATGTTGAACCTTTCCAGCAGGCAGAAGTAACTCCCTTTTTTAGGCTTAGACAGCTGAAAAGCGTTTTCATTATATTAAAATGATTAAAAAGATTTTACTTTTAATTTTGCTTTTTTACTTTCTGATTTTGCTTCAAACCACTCTTTTCTTCAATCTGCCGCTGGTTATCATAGCTGTTATTCTCATAAATATTTTTTACAGAAAGGTGGGTTTTGATACGGCCATGGTCAGTGCTTTTGTCGGAGGATTCTTTCTGGATATTTTTTCTTCCGGCCTTCTCGGCATCTGGGTGTTAATTCTTATGGCTGTATCTTTTTGTCTTCAGCTAATTTTGCAAAAATATGTCAGACCCCCTGTTTTCAAAACTTAAGCTTAAAAAAGCCGAGAAGGAAATAGAGCCCCAGGAAATTCTTCTAGACAGGCTTTCTCAGCAGAAAGAAAAAGAGCTGGGAATTTCAGAAAAGAAACTGGAAACGCCGCTTTCTCGGGGAGTCATCCGTATTTTTTGGCTGGCTTTTCTGGTTTTATTGTTTTTACTTCTGGGTAAAACATTCCAGCTGCAGTTTGCCCGGGGAGAAGAGCTGACCGAGCTAGCCGAGCAAAACAAGTTTATTATCAGCTCGATTGAAGCAGAAAGAGGGGTTATTTATGACAGAAATTTAAAGCAACTGGTTTTTAACAGGGCCAGCTTTGATTTGGTTTGCCAGGAAGAGGTTTTTCAGGAAGATCTTGAGCATAAGGACTTGCTTTTCTATGAGTCAAGAATAGATGATTTTGAGGGCTGCGAAATTAAAAAGCATACTGTCAGGGAGTATATTTCAGGAGAACTCTTTTCCCATCTTATCGGTTACTTTAGGCCGAGCAAAGAAAAAACCGGCCTAGAAAGCTATTATGATGATATTCTGAAGTCAAAACCGGGCCAAGTGCAGACAGAAAGAGATGTCCACGACAATATTATTGCCAAAGAAGTTATTTCTCTGCCCGAATCTGGCCAAAGTTTGCTGCTTTGGTTAGATTCAGATCTGCAGGAGAAAATTACCACCTCTCTGGAAGCAGCCGTTAAAAGGGTTGGGGGCACGGGAGGGGTAGGCATAGCTCTAGACCCTAAAACCGGCGGGGTTTTAGCCCTGGTCAGCCTGCCTAATTTTGACGCCAATCTCTTTAGCCATGGCATAACTTCAGAAGAATGGCAAGAACTGGAGCAGGACCCCCTTAATCCGCTTTTTAACCGGGCCATTTCAGGAAACGGTTATCTTATTGGTTCGACCATCAAGCCTTTTATAGCTTTGGCCGCCTTGGAAGAGGGGATTGTTACAGCTGAGAAGTGGCTTGATTGTCCCTTGGAGCTTTGCCTGCAAAATCCCTGGTATCCGGAAAAAGAAGACTGTTACAAAGACTGGACTTATCACGGGCCAAGCGATGTTAAGCGGGCCATTGCCGAGTCTGTTAATACTTTTTTCTATCAGGTGGGCGGAGGCTTTGAAGATTTTAAAGGCCTGGGAGCAGTTAAAATCAAGCAGTGGATGGAGAAGTTCGGCTGGGACACAAAAACCAATATTGATTTGCCCCAGGAAGGAGCGGGCCTTTTGCCGGATCTTGAATCAGGCTGGTTTCTCGGCCAGACCTATCATATCTCCATTGGCCAGGGACCCTTTACCATAACCCCCATTCAGTTGATTACCGCCTATACGGCCCTGCTTAATGACGGGAAAATGCTTCAGCCCCAGGTGGTCAGGAGCATTATTGAAAAAGGCGAGGTGGTTGAGGAAATGCCAAGCTTTGTTTTGAAAAAAGTTGCATTGGATTCTGAAAACTTAGCTCTGGCGCGCCAGGGGATGAGACAGGCGGTGACAACTCCTGGCAACCCACCTAATAAATATTTGGCTCATTTATCTGTAGCTGCCAAAACAGGCACGGCCCAGACAGGCCAGGATGATGTCTATCATAATTGGGTAGTGCTTTTTGCTCCTTACGATGACCCAGAGATACTTTTACTTTTGATGGTGGAAAACGCCCAGGGCAGTCCGGGAGAGCTGCCTCCAGCCGCGGTTCTGCCAGCTGCTCAGGAGGTGCTTGATTGGTGGTTTTCCACATCTTGACAAGAACATTTATTAGCCTATTATTAGTGAATATGGAAAAATACCTAACTCGAGAGGGGCTGGAAAAATTAAAACAGGAACTGGAGCACCTGAAGGAAACTAAAAGAAAAGAGATTGCCGAGCGGCTGGAAAAGTGTATAGCCTTCGGAGACCTGACTGAAAACTCAGAGTACCAGGAAACCAAAGAAGAACAGGCTTTTATTGAGGGCCGCATTTTGGAATTGGAAGAATTAATCAGCAATGCGGTTATTGCTGCCAAGACCAGGCAAAAAATGTACGCCCAGGTTGGTTCAACCATTCTGGTGGGAACCGGCTGGAAAAAAGAAAGGTTCAAAATTGTGGGCGCTGAAGAAGCCGATCCCCTGGAAGGCAAAATATCGGTTGATTCTCCCATAGGCAAAGCGTTTTTAAACCAGCAAAAGGGAGCCATAGTTGCCGTACAAACCCCTCAGGGCACGGCCAGGTATAAAATTCTTAAAATTGAATAGAAGACCAGGCAACAGTGATTGGCCCTTGCGAGAGGGCTGTTTTTTTTGTAGAATAAAATAATGGCAGTCTCTCATATTAAGAAAACAAGATTAAAAAAACTGCAAGAGCTCAGGAAAGCCGGGCTCAATCCCTATCCCATTAAAAGTAAAAAAAGCCATTCCATTGAAGAGGTCCTGCTTAATTTTACAAAACTGGCTTCAGTAAAAACCAGGCTGACCCTGGTGGGCCGAATCGTCTCTTTAAGGGCACACGGCGGTTCCACTTTTATTCATTTTGAAGACGAGAAAGCCAGAATCCAGGCCTATTTCAAAAAAGATAAACTGGGTAAAAAATACCATTTCTTTTTGGATAATTTTGACGTAGGCGATTTCGTTGAGGTTTCCGGGGTTTTATTCAGTACTAAAAAAGGAGAGAAAACCATCGAGGTCTCTGATTTTACCATGCTGGCCAAATCTCTGCTGCCCTTGCCAGAAAAATGGCACGGCCTGCAAGACGTGGAAGAAAGATTCAGAAAAAGATATCTCGACCTGTTGATGAACCCGGATATTAAGAAGAAGTTCCGGCTGAGGTCAAAGATTATTAGGGAACTGCGCCATATTTTAGATAGTCAGGGTTTTTTAGAAGTGGAGACCCCCATTCTTCAGCCTATTCCCGGAGGAGCTCTGGCCAAACCCTTTAAAACTCATTTAAATGCTCTAAAAATGGATCTCTATTTGCGTATTTCACCTGAGCTCTATTTGAAGCGTCTTTTGGTTGGCGGTTTTGAAAAAGTTTACGAAATCGGCCGATGTTTCAGAAATGAAGGCATGGATAAACACCATAACCCTGATTTTACCATGCTCGAGCTTTACTGGGCCTACCAGGACAGAGGCGGGCTCATGGATTTTATCGAAACATTTACCATAGAACTGATCGAGCGCATAAAAGGAAAAGCGCAGCTTACTTATGAGGGGAAGAAAATAGATTTTGCTCGGCCCTGGAAACGAGTCAAATTTAAAGATCTTAATTTTGAAAAAGATAAAGCAAAACTTATCCAGCCCACCTTTGTTGTTGATCACCCAATTAAAATGGCCATTCTGGCCAAGGCCAAGGGAGACAATATTAAGGAGGCGCACCGCTTTCAATTGGTGGCGGGCGGTATTGAATTAATCAACGGCTTTTCCGAACTAAACGATCCCCTAGAACAAGAAAAAAGATTTAAGGCAGCTAAGATTGAGGCCGAAAGAAAAGATGCAGATTTTCTTGAGGCCCTGCAGTATGCCATGCCACCGGCCGCCGGCCTGGGCATGGGTCTGGACAGACTGACAGCTTTACTGACAGATTCTCACAGTTTAAGAGAAGTGATATTATTCCCAACCATGAGGTCTAAAAAATGAAAGAGCTGCTCATTGCCACAACTAATTCAGGAAAACTTTTAGAATACCGGGCTATAATCAAAGACTTTAACCTGGAGATAAAAGCAGTTTCTTTGAAAGAGATAAATATAGGGCAAAAAATAGAGGAAACCGGCCAGACCTTTGCAGAAAATGCCGTTGAGAAAGCCAGGTTTTACCAAAGCTTATCCGGTTTAGCCACCCTGGCCGACGACGCTGGCTTGGAAATAGATTATTTAGAAGGAGAACCCGGCGTAAAAACCAGGCGCTGGCCGGGCTATGAAGCTTCAGACCAAGAACTCATTCAAATGGCTTTGCGCAAGCTGGAGGGCGTGCCCTCAGAGAAAAGAACCGCCCAGTTAAGAGCAGTTATTGCCCTGGTCTTTCCCGGAGACGAGAAAAATTACACTTTTGAAGGAATTTTAAGAGGCCATATTGCCGAAACTCCCATGACGGCTAAAAGGTTTGACGGCTATCCCTTCCGCTCCATTTTTATTCCTCAGGGAGCTAGCAATTATCTGGGAGAAATGTCTATAATCGCTCATCGCCGGCAGGCTTTTGAGAAAGCCCTGCCCATAATCAAAAAATATTTATGTTAGATATAAAATTTATTCGGCAAAATCCGTATAAGGTAAAAGAGGGTATTGCCAAAAAACAAACCAGGGTTGATATTGACCGCATTTTAGATCTGGACAAGAAAAAAAGAGAGCTTTTGCAAAAAGTTGAAACCCTGAGAAAAGAGCAGAAAAAACTTGGCAAAGATAATATTAACCAGGCCCAAAAAATAAAAGCAGAGATTAAGGGCTTAGCACCAGAATTGGAAAAAGTTGAAAAAGAACTTGATTTTTTGCTGCAGCAAATTCCTAATCTGCCCTTGGATGCTGTGCCTGTAGGCAAGGAAGAGAAAGACAACGTGGTTTTGAAAGAATGGGGTAAAAAGCCTAATTTTAATTTCACCCCCAAAGATTATCTGGAAATTGCCCAAGTGGCTGACTTAATTGACATTAAAAGAGCTGCCAAGGTTTCAGGAACAAGGTTCGGCTATCTCAAGGGTAAATTGGCCCAGCTTGAATTCGCTTTGATTAATTTGGCAACAGATATTTTAACCAAAGAGGGCTTTGTTATGATAGTGCCACCAGTGATGATAAAAGATAAGATGATGGAAGCCATGGGATATGTTGATACCGAGGCTGATCAGGCCGAGAGATATTTTCTTGATAAAGACTCTCTTTATCTGGTGGGTACCTCAGAGCAAGTTATCGGGCCCATGCATGCTGAGGAGATATTAAAAGAGCTTCCCAAAAGATACGTTGCCTTTTCCACCTGTTTCAGAAGGGAGGCCGGAGCTTACGGCAAAGATACCAAGGGTATTTTGCGGGTGCATCAGTTTGATAAAGTGGAAATGTTTACTTTTTGTCAGCCCAAAGCTTCTGAAAAAGAGCACCTCTTTATGTTGAAAATGGAAGAAAAACTTATGCAGCTGCTTAATATTCCTTACCGGGTGGTTCATCTGTGTACAGGAGAATTAGCCAGGCCCTCAGCTGCCACCTATGACATTGAGTCCTGGATGCCCGGACAAAATTGCTACCGCGAAACCCACTCTACTTCTAACTGCACAGATTTTCAGGCCAGAAGACTGAATATCCGTTTTCAAGGAAAAGCAGGCTTGGAATTTTGCCATACTCTTAACGGCACGGCTCTGGCCATAGGCCGTACGCTTATTGCCATTATTGAAAACTACCAGCAAAAAGACGGCAGTATTTTAGTACCAAAGGCTTTGCACAAATACACTGGATTTAAAGCAATATGACGCCTATTTTAATCCTTCACGGCTGGGGCTCTTGTGCTAAAAATTGGCAGAGGGTTAAGAACGGATTAGAGAGAAGTGGTTACACAGTTTATTTGCCTGACCTGCCCGGCTTTGGAGAAGGGGCTGCTTTAGAAAGAGCCTGGGTGGTTGATGACTATATAAATTGGTTAGATGAATATTGCGAGAAAAATAATCTTTCTCGGTTTTTTTTGATCGGCCATTCTTTCGGAGGATCGCTGGCGGTTGGGCTTTCTTTAAAATATCCGGAAAAGGTAAAAAAGATGTTTTTAATCAGTCCTGCTCTCATCAGGGAAAAGACCCCTAAAAAGGCAGCTCTGAAGAAAACAGCCAAAGTCTTCTCTTTCCTGCCCGTATCTTTTAAAAGAATAGTTTACAGGCACATTATCAGAAGTGATTATCCTGCTGAGCCAGGGCCTTTAAGAGAAACCTATTTGAAAATAATTGGTCATGATTTATCTGATGAATTGCCCAAAGTTTCTGTAAAAAGCATTCTTTTTTGGGGAGAAAAGGATAAAATTACGCCACATAGACAGGGCCGTTTGATTAAAGAATTGATCTCTGGCGCAGAGCTTAAAAAACTGCCAGGCGTTTATCATAATCCCCACAGCGAGAACCCCGAATTATTGGTTAAAACGATTTTAGAAAACCTATGATTTCTATTCTCTGGTTTATTATTTTTGTAAAAGTGCTTTTGTTCTGGCTTTGGCTCTGGCAGGTTAAAGAATATCACTTGAGAAGGTTTAGGGCTCATTTCGAAGCTCAAAAACTTAAGAAGATAGTTTCCTCTTTCTGGCGCATCAAGTATCCCAAGTTTACCCTTAAAATTGTTGTTATATTTTTTGCCTGTCTGATATTAGAACTTTTACTGCTTTTTTATCTTCCTTTTGTCTGGGCAGTTATTTTTACAGTCTTTCTCTTTCCTTTCTTTATTTTAGCATTTCAGATTCCTACGGTTATCTGGCGGAAATTTATCATGGATAAAGCCAGAGCTAAAAGAGCCGGATTTACCGAGCTGTTGGTCATAGGCATTACCGGCAGCTACGGCAAAACATCGACCAAGGAATTTTTATCCACCGTTCTTTCTGAAAAGTTCAATGTTTTAAAAACCAAGGAGCATCAGAACTCCGAAGTGGGAGTTTCTCTGTGTATTCTCAAGGAATTAAATAAGGATCACGAAATTTTTATTTGCGAAATGGGAGCTTATGTGCCTGGCGGCATAAAGCTGCTTTGCGACATTGCCCAGCCCAAAATTGGTATTTTGACCGGCATTAATGAACAGCACATGGCTACCCAGGGATCGCAAGAGAACATTATTAAGACCAAATACGAGCTAATAGAATCTTTGCCAGAAGACGGCACGGCCTTCTTTAACGGAAAGGACAAATACTGCCAAGAGCTTTACCAGAAAACTAAGGTTAAGAAGCAACTTTACGGTCAGTCTGCCGGATTAGCCACAGAAAACCTGGAAGGAGCCAAGGCGGTGGCTCGAGAGCTGGGCATGACAGACCAGGAAATCGCTCTGGCCTCGCAAAAGATTGAGAATAAATTTCCCGGCATTGAAATAAAGCAGGACATTGATAATTTAAAAATCATTGACGCTACTTATTCGGCCAACCCGCAGAGCGTGATTACTCATTTGGAGTATATAAAGGGGCTGCCTGGCAGGAAAATAATGGTTATGCCCTGTTTAATTGAGCTTGGCCCGGCTTCAAGAGAGGTACACTTGCGCATTGGCAGAAAAATCAAAGAGGTTTGCGACCTGGCTATTATAACTACCGGAGACAGATTTAAAGCCATTAAGGAGGCGGCTGGCGAGAAAGTTATATTAATTGAGGATGGACAAAAGATTTTAGAAAAACTAAGAGATTTTACCAGAGACGGCGATACAATATTATTGGAGAGCCGCGTGCCCAAACTAGTGCTTGATAGCTTAGTGAAATAACATGCCTTTTTATCAAGAAGTAAAAAACAAAGAAGAATGGGAAAGGTGCCTGTTGACTAAAAAGGAAAAAACCTTTCTCCAGTCCTGGCCTTGGAGTGATTTTCAGGAAAAAATGGGCAATAAAATCTGGCGTCTCGGACTGTACAATAACGATTTATCTTCTGTCTTTTTAGTGGTGAAGATTGAAGCCAAAAGAGGCAGGTTTTTACTACTACAGCATTGTCTCGATTTTCCAGATGGCTTGGTAGATAAGTTAAAAGACATAGCCAAAAAAGAAAACTGTAGCTTTATCAGGATAGCCCCTCTCTTGCCAAAAACAGAGGAGAATATAGAAAAATTTAAAAACTTGGGTTTTAAGGAATCTCCCATGCATGCTTCAGCCTATGAGGCAACATTAAGGCTTGATCTTGCTCCCTCAGAAGAGGAGCTTTTGGCCGCTATGCGCAAAACCACCCGCTATCTTATTCGCCAGGCCGGACAGAACCCCCAAATAGAGCTGGTTAAAAGTAACAAGATTGAGGATGTGGAGACTTATCAGAAACTTAATGAAAGGGTAGCTGGTCACCAGAAATTTACTCCTTTTTCTCTAGAATTCGTCAAAAACCAGTTCGAGGTTTTCAGCCAGGAGAATGGGGCCCTTTTGTTTTTAGTTAGATACAAAGGAGAGGTGATTGCTGCTGCCCTGGTTGTTTTTTGGTCAGGAATCGGTTTTTACCATCAAGCTGCTCTAGACCCTAAATACCACAAGGTGCCAGCCGCCTACTTGTTACAGTGGGAAGCCATCAGGGAAGCTAAAAGGCGGGGTTGTCACGCCTACGATTTCTGGGGATATGTTGACCCTAAAGAACATCCCCAGCATCCCTGGGCCGGCCCCAGTTTGTTCAAAATGGGATTTGGCGGTAAGGCCTATCAATACCTGAAAACCCAGGATCTGCCGCTTTCAGGAAAATACTGGCTGACGCATTTTTTTGAGAAATTAAGAAAAGCAAAAAGAGGCCTATGAAAAGATACGGCAGGCTCTACAGTGTGAGAAAGAGAAAATCAATCTTGCGCAAGCGTTCATTTTGGTTTTTTATTTTATTCCTGATTATGCTTGGTTCTCTGGCCCATCTTTTCTTTTTTTCCTCTGTTTTCCAGATAAAGCAAGTGAGAATATCTGGTACGGACGGCATTTCTCAGGAAGAGATCAGGGCCTTTTTTCCCGGAGGGAACATTTTTTTGCTAAATAGCGCGGAAATAAAGAAAGATGTTTTGACTAGTTTTCCTGAAATAGCTGAGGTAAAGATTGACCGTAATTTCCCATCAACTCTTAACGTAGAAATTGAAGAAAGAGTGGCTTTATTGCTTTGGTGTAATGAAGATGAAGAGTGCTTTCTGACAGACAAAACCGGTAAATGTTTTGAGCAAGTTTCTTTTGCTGAGACCGAACTAAGCAGGGTTTTTGGAGAAAAAGAGCTTTTGACAGAAAAAACCGTCAGCCAGACTCTGGAGATTGAACAAAAAGCTAAAAAAGATCTGGCTCTGGTAATTGAAAAAGTAATTCTGGTTTCTTCTCAAAGGCTGGACGCAAAAACCACCGAGGGCTGGGAGATATATTTTAATCTGGAAAAGGATTTAACCTGGCAGCTGACCCAACTGCACTTAATTTTGGAAAGGCAGATCTCTCCTGAGGAGAGGGAGGTCTTGCAGTATATTGACCTGAGATTTGAGAAGGTCTACTATAAATAATTATCACTCTTGGGGCTTGACTGCTAATTTGGCTTTGCTATAATATTCTTTGATGATTACAGAAAGACAGAGCCAAATTTTAGACAGGATTATTCAGGAATACATAAACGGGGCCCGCCCCGTCAGCTCCCAATTGCTGGAGAGAAAGCATGATTTTGGGCTATCTTCAGCCACCATCAGGAATGAAATGCAGCGGCTGACCAAGAAGGGCTATCTTTATCAGCCCCATACCTCAGCCGGCCGCCTGCCCACGGATAAAGGCTACAGATATTTTGTTGATAGATTGATGGAAAAAGATTTTTCTACCGCTTGGCAAAAAGAAGTTGAAGCTTCTTTGGAATTTATCAGGGAAATGACCGAGTTTCTGGCGGAGGAGTCTTCCAATCTGGCTCTGGGCTATCTTTCAGAAGAAAGAATTCTCTGGAAAGAGGGCTGGACAGACGTTTTTAGAGAGCCTGAATTTTCTCGGGCAGGCTATGTGGCCAGTTTCATTAAAGCGCTGGACGACCTTGAGAGAAATATTGCTAAGATTGATTTTCCCCGGGAGGTGCATGTCTATATTGGCAGAGAAAGCCCTCTTGGCAGGAGCCGGGACTTCAGCCTGATTACTTTGGGATTTGGTCAGGGCATTTTCGGCCTTTTGGGCCCCAAAAGAATGAGTTATGATAAGAATATATCTTTATTAATTGACTTATGCCGGAAGATCCAGAATTAAAAAAGAAGCTGCAGGACTGCCAGAAGAAAAATGAAGAGTATCTGGCTGGCTGGCAGAGGGCGCGGGCAGATTTTCTTAACTATAAAAAGGAAGAGATGGAAAGGATAGGCGAGCTGGTAAAATACGCCAACTTAGAAACGATTCTGAATCTCTTGCCCGTTTTGGACAATTTTGAAAAAGCAGAGCAGGAGCTTTCAGAAGAGCAGAGAAAAGACAATACTCTTCAGGGTTTCTTGCAGATAAAGATCCAGCTCCATGATTTTTTGAAGAGCCAGGGAGTGGAAGCCATAAAAGCCCTGGGTGAAAAATTTGACCCGAATTTGCACGAAGCGGTCGAGCAGTCAGAAACAAAAGACAAAGAGCCAGATACGATTATTGAAGAAGTCCAAAGGGGTTATACTATTAACGGCCAATTACTGAGGCCGAGCAAAGTAAAAGTCGCAAAATAAATTAATTAAAAAATATATGCCAAAAATATTAGGAATCGACCTCGGCACTACTTTTTCTGCCATGGCGGCGGTAGATGCCGGGGAAGCAAAAATTATAGAAAACAAAGAAGGGGGCAGAACAACGCCTTCGGTGGTAGCCATGGCCAAAACAGGAGAAAGACTGGTTGGTGTTTTAGCCAGGCGCCAGCAGATCACTAATCCCCAAAATACGATTTTTTCTATTAAGCGCCTGATCGGCAGAAAGTTTTCCGACCTTGAGGTGCAGAAAGATAAAAAGCTTCTGCCCTACGATATAAGAGAAAGGCAGGATGGCGGAGTGGAGGTGAAAATGGGAGGCAAGTGGCACACGCCTCCTGAGATTTCAGCCATGATTCTCCAGAAGCTAAAACAGGATGCGGAAGCAAAGCTGGGAGAGAAAATTGAAGAAGCTATTATCACTTGTCCTGCCTATTTTGACGATTCGCAAAGGAAAGCTACCAAGGTGGCGGGCGAAATTGCCGGCTTTAAGGTAAGAAGGGTGATTAACGAGCCCACCGCCGCTGCTTTAGCTTACGGCCTGACCAAGAAAGAAGACCAGAGGATTGTAGTTTATGATTTTGGGGGCGGCACCTTTGATATCTCTATTCTTGATGTGGGCGGAGACACGGTTGAGGTGAAAGCAACGGCCGGAGACACTCATTTGGGCGGGGACGATTTTGACCAAAAAATAATTGACTGGATAGTCGACCAGTTTAAAAAAGACCAGGGCATTGATTTGGCCAAAGACCAGCTGGCCCTGCAGAGACTGAAAGAGACAGCCGAAAAAGCCAAAATTGAGCTTTCCTCCGCTCTGGAAACAGAAATCAATCTGCCCTTTATTACTTCTGACTCTGCCGGACCCAAGCACCTTTATTACAAATTAAGCCGGGCAAAGTTGGAAGAATTGGTGTCAGACTACATTGCCAAGTCAATAGATTTGGTTAAACAGACCCTGGATGATGCGAAAATATCCAGCAAAGAGATCAGCGAGGTTGTCCTAGTGGGCGGCCAGACGAGAATGCCCAGGATACAGGAAGAAATCAAGAGGGTTTTTGGCAAAGAGCCAAACAAGGGAATCAATCCCGACGAGGTAGTAGCCGTAGGAGCTGCCGTGGAGGCGGGAATTCTCCAGGGCGAGGTAAAAGACGTCCTGCTCCTGGACGTTATTCCGCTTTCTCTGGGCATTGAAACTTTGGGCCAGGTCAATACCATTCTGATTCCCAAAAACACGACTGTTCCCACCTCGAAAACCCAGGTTTTTTCTACAGCTGCCGACAACCAGACCTCAGTTGAGATCCACGTTCTACAGGGAGAGAGGCCTATGGCTCCCGACAACAAAACCCTGGGCAAGTTCATTTTGGACGGCATACCGCCATCTCCCCGGGGCGTGCCCCAGGTTGAGGTGACTTTTGACATTGACAGTAACGGTATCTTAAACGTAACCGCCAAAGATAAAGCTACCGGCAAAGCTCAGTCAATCAGGATTGAAGCTTCCACCGGGCTTTCTAAAGAAGAGGTGGAAAAAATGAAAAAAGATGCCGAGCTCCACGCCGCTGAAGACAAAAAGAAGCAGGAGATAATTGAATCCAGAAACACAGCCGACAACCTTATTTACACTACGGAGAAAACCCTGAGAGACGCCGGAAATAAGGTTTCCGCCGATGTTAAAAAAGAGATCGAAGAAAAAGCAGAAGCCTTGAAGAAAGCCAAAGACAGTGATAACATTGAAGAGATTAAGCAAAAGACCGCTGACCTTTCCCAATTAATCCAGAAAGTGGGATCTGAGATGTACAAAGCTTCAGACCGGCAAAAGCCGGAAGAAAAGGGCCCCGAAGAAGGGGAATACAAAGAGAAATAATCTTGTTAAATGGCCAAAGACTACTATCAAATTTTAGGCATTTCCAGAAATGCCAGCCAGGAGGAGATAAAAAGAGCCTATAGAAAGCTGGCCCATGAACACCATCCTGACAAGGGGGGAAACGAACAGAAATTCAAAGAGATTAACGAGGCCTATCAGACTCTGTCCAACGCTGAAAAAAGAAGGCAATACGACCAGTTCGGCAGGGTTTTTGAAGGAGGCGGCTTTCCGGGAGGACAGCCTGGCTGGGATTTCGGTTTCGGGCAGGGATTTGATGCTTCTGATTTTGACCTAGGAGACATTTTCGGCGAGATGTTCGGTTTCGGGGGAGCAGCCAGCAAGAAAGATTTAAAAAGGGGAAAGGACATTGAGGTTGAAATAGAAATGCCCCTGGAAGACACCTTGAGGGCGCAGGAAAAAGAGATCTTTTTGCAAAAAAAGATTTTATGCAATCGCTGCCAGGGTACAGGAGCTGAACCCGGCAGCAAGGTTAAAGAATGCTTTTCCTGCCGGGGCCAGGGAGAAGTCCAGCAAATAAAGAAAACCTTTTTCGGCTCTTTCACCAAGTATGCTGTCTGCCCGGAATGCGGCGGAGAAGGCACCAAGCCCGAAAAACCCTGCAATGTCTGCAAGGGGCAGGGAAGAATAAACGGAGAAGAGAGAATCAAAGTCTTTATTCCGGCCGGAGTAGATACCAACCAGGTGATAAAAGTAGAGGGAAGGGGCGAGGCCGGTAAAAAAGGCGGCAAGCCGGGCAACCTCTATTTAAGAATTTTTATAAAAAAGCATAAATTTTTTCGCAGAAAGGGAGACGATATTTTTCTTTCTTTGCCCGTTTCTTTCAGCCAAGCTGTGTTGGGCGGAGAAGTCGAAGTATCTGCTTTAGAGGGTAGCAAAATTTTGCTCAAGGTTCCCCAGGGGACCGAGTCGGGCAAGGTCTTGCGGGTTTCTGGCAAAGGCATTCCTCATTTTTCCGGCTGGGGGAGAGGTGATATGTTTGTAGAATTAGTTGTTAAGATCCCGCAGAAATTAACGAAGAAACAGAAAGAACTTTTAGAAACACTAAGAGAGGAAGGCTTATAGCCCCCGTAGCTCAATTGGTAGAGCAATTCCCTTTTAAGGAAGTGGTTCCAGGTTCGAGTCCTGGTGGGGGCACAGAGAAAATACACAGGTTTTACCCGTGTATTTTTATTAATGATTTGCCAATAAAGAAAAGAACTGCTAAACTTTTTAGAGCACATTATCAATAAAATAGGGGGTAGAATGGCAGAAAAAGAGATTGTCAAAATCGTTTTAACCGGAGGGCCTTGCTCCGGCAAAACCACGGGCCTGCTTTATTTGGAAGAAAAACTGGCTGATCAGGGATTTTCTGTTTTCAAGGTCCAGGAAATGGCCACCTTCATTGATTCTTGCGGCGTAAGGCTGGGCAAGTTAGCCAGAGAGGACCCGAAGCAGTACATTAAAGCCCAAGAGTTATTGGCCAAACTGATCGTACAATTTGAAGACCATCTGCAGGCTTTTGTCGAAGGGTTTCCTGGCGATAAAAAAGTCATGATATGCGACCGCGGGCTGATGGATGCAAAAGGTTACATGCCCCATAATCGCTTTAAAGGCGTTCTTAATTGCCTGAAACTGGATCCGGTTCAAGCAAGAGATGCCAGGTATCACGGAGTAATTCATCTGGTTACGGCAGCTCAAGGAGCCGAAAAGTATTATTCTGTGGAAGGCCACCCCTCACGTTATGAGAGCCCGACAGAAGCCAGGCTGGTTGATAAAAGGGTGCAAGAGGCGTGGTTGGGTCATCCTCATTTGACAATTATTGACAATAGTACCGGCTTCAAAATGAAAATGAAAAGATTGCGCCAAGCAGCTGCCAGGATTTTAGGGATTCCCGCTCCCCTGGAAATCGAAAGAAAGTTTTTAATAGACCCAGGCTTTTCTCCCAGAGACATAGGCGTGCCCTGTCAAAAAATCTCCATAGAACAGTGCTATCTTCCTTTAGAAAAAGGAAAAGAGGTGAGGATCCGCCAACGGGGGCAAAAGGGATGCTTCGCCTATTATTTGACCAAGAAACAATCTTTTGGCAGGCCCGGCGTAAGGATAGAAACAGAAATGCAGATAAGTTCTGATGAATATTTTGCTTTACGAAAATCAATAGATCGCACCAAGAAAATAATACGCAAAAACCGCTTCTGCTTCATTTGGGAAAACCAATACCTTGAACTGGATATTTTCTGGAAACCGTACCCCTTGATATTATTGGAGGTTGAATTGACGGAAGAAAACCAGGAAGTTTCTCTGCCACCTTTTCTGCTCGTTTTAAAGGAGGTTACAGACGACGATGCTTTTTCAAACTATCAGATTGCATCAAAAAATCCCTGAGTCGTCCTCGGGGATTTTTTAATGTCCCGGCCCGTCAAAAAAGCGCCGTTAAGCAACGGCGCTGATTCAATTTGGGAGGGGTTTGGCACAACCCGAGCATTCTAATCATCTTTTTGCTCGAGTTTTGCAACAAACCACTCGAAATCCCCATAGAGCTTTGGGATGTTTCTTCTTTTTCTCTCTTCTTTGATCAGGGGTTCAAGCTTTTTCCACAAACTAATCCACCATTCAGGAAGCCAGAAGCTAAGAATAATTGCTTTGTCAAGAATTCCCTTCCGTACTCCGTATCCGACCCTGTTTCCTAGATAGGCGTACTCGAGAAAGAGCTGGGGACTATCATCTGGATGATAATGCATGTAGTAAAGGATATTAGTTTCTCCCAGATTCCCGATTGCTTCTCTTGCGCCTATTAGCGCAAGATGATTCATCGACTCGGTGACGAACTTGAATGTCTCTAATTCTTTATATTCTTTATCCAAAATTCACCCTCCTTATTTTATTGTTCTAATCATATTATAAAAAATTTTGCAAAAAAGTCAAGTCTTCCATCAAAAAAGCGCCCGTAAGGCGATTTTTTGAAGTCCCAGTAAGCCCGTAAGCCGAATTCTGTTTTAGGTGATTATCTGTCTGGCTTAAAGATTACTCTTTAGCTCAAGCGAACTACTTTTCACGAAATATCCCGCATGTAACAGGATTCTCGTTTTGCTCTTGCTTCCGGGTAAGAGTTTGGCCGTTTCACCCCCGGATTCCTCCGGGATTCACCCCGAGGGGTGTTCCTTGCCTTGCGGTTCGGAACGTCGCTGTTCGCATCTCTCGGCTTGCGCCGGACGGGCGTTACCCGCTACCTTTTTAACCTTCCGCAAAGGGAAGAGTAGAAGTTCGGACTTTCCTCCCCGATATTAAATCGGAGCAATCACCCGACTTACTGGGACAGCTAAATTTTAGCAAATTCAGCCGGTCTTGTCAAATTTAAAAGAAAACCGCCCTATTTGAGCGGTTCTTTTATGGTTATAACTTCGTATAAAAAGGCCATAGCGATATATAGCTTATTATCTGATTGTCGGAAATAGGCTACCCTGCGGTCTTTGCATACTTTCGGATCAAGCTCCGGAGCTATTTCATCTTCATGGGGCAATGGATGCATAATAATAGCCTCTTTTTTCATTGCTTTTAGCAATTGCATATCCGCCTTCCAGTTGGCTTTCGGCGAACGAATCATTACAATTTTCTCCCTTTCTTTTTGCACCCTGGTTATATAGAAGATGTCACCCTCTGAGGCTACGTCCATTATGTTGTCTATCTCATCAAACGGCACCCGATGTTCTTTCAGGTAATTTTTAACATCGTCTCCCATTTGAGTTCCTAGGGGAGAAACAAGGGTCAGCTTGACATTGGGAAACTTTGCAACAAGATAGGCCAAGGATCTGGCCGTTCTTCCTCTGAGGTCTCCGCTTATAACATAATGCAGGTTTGCAATTTCTCCCCTTTCTTTTTTGACAGTAAAAAGATCGGTGGCCGCTTGACTGGGGTGCTGGTCCCAGCCGTCTCCGGCATTGATGATGGGAACAGAAGAATATTCAGCGGCAAGTGCTGCCATTCCTGCTTCGGGAGTCCTTAAGACGATCACATCGGGACCGAATCCGCAGATTCTCCTTATCATATCCTTAAGTGCCTCGTTTTTAATCTTCGAAGTTTCTCCGGCATGATCTGACTCGAATACCTTTCCTCCCAATCTGTCCATGCCTATATTGAATGAGAAGCCGGTTCCGGTGCTGGGCTCCCAGAAGAGCCTGACCATTCTTTTGCCAAAAAGAGAATACTTGGAGAAAATTTTCTGATCCCCAGTTTTAACGAGTTTTTCCATGTCCATGGCTATGGGAAATAGTTCGTTTTCCAGCCACTGTCTACTGAATTGCTGTGATTCAAGAATATGGCGCAGTTTCTTCACTTTCACCTCCTTTATAATGTGCTGCTAATAGCTTAATACGGGAATGATTTTTTGGCAATAATCCCTATCTGTTATTTCTGGCGGTTTTTTGATAGGATTATTAAAGACAACAGCAAGAGGATTCTTTTATGGAGCTCAAAAAAATAAGGAATTTTGTCATAATTAGTCATATTGACGCAGGCAAGTCAACTCTGGCCGATCGCTTTTTAGAATTAACCGGAACAGTGCAGGCGAAGAAAATGAGGCCGCAGTTTTTAGATTCCATGGATTTGGAGCAGGAACGCGGCATTACCATTAAGATGCACCCGGTGAGGATGGAGTATAAGGAATACGTCCTAAATCTTATTGACACTCCGGGCCATGTTGATTTTAACTACGAAGTATCGAGGTCTTTGGCGGCCGTAGAGGGAGCCGTTCTTTTAGTTGACGCCAGCAAGGGAATTCAGGCCCAGACTTTGGGCAATCTGGAGCTGGCCAAGCAGCAGGGCCTGAGAATTATCCCGGTTATCAATAAAATAGACTTGCCCCAGGCCAGGGTTGGGGAAACAGAAAAAGAGATCACCGCTTTGTTAAAAATCGACCCCTCGGAAATTATAAAGATTTCTGCCAAAAAGGGCACCAACGTAGAAAAGGTTCTCGAGGCGGTTATTAATAAAATTCCCCAGCCAGAGGAGCACAGCAATAATATTTTACAGAGCCTGATTTTCGATTCAAAATACGATCCCTACAAGGGAATTTTGGCTTTTGTCAGGATTTTTCAGGGAGAAGCGAAAAAAGAAGATACAATTTATTTGCTTCAGAGCAAAACTCAGGCCGAGGCAAAGGCAATTGGCATTTTCCGGCCCGAGCTTTCTCCCGCAGAGAAATTAAGCGCCGGAGAAATTGGCTTCATAGCTACGGGCATTAAGGAAGCAGCTAAAATCAGGGCAGGGGAGACTCTGGCCGGCACTCCATCAGTAAAACCATTACCCGGCTATTTTGAGCCCCAGCCCAAAGTTTTCTTAAGCATTTATCCTGAAAATTCCAATGACTTTGAGCAGTTAAAATCAGGCCTGGAGAAATTAAAGTTAACTGACGCCTCTTTGTATTTTAAGCCCGAATTCAAAGAGAGCTTGGGCCGGGGATTCCAGTGCGGCTTTCTGGGGTTATTGCACGCTGAGATAGTTTCAGAGAGATTAAAAAGAGAATCGGGCCTGAATATAGTTTTGTCCACGCCCTCGGTAATCTACAAAGCCGTCTTGCAAGATAACCGGGAGGTTTTTATGTATACTTCAGCTGACTGGCCCGAATCAGGGCAAGTTTGTCTGGCTGAAGAGCTCTGGACCAAGGTAAAAATTCTGACACCGCTGGATTACTTGGGCCAAGTTTCAGAACTTATAAAAAATATGGAATCTGCTCACCAGAGAACCGATTATCTGGGTCCCCAAAAAGTAGAATTAGTTTACGAGATGCCCCTGCGGGAGATTATTGTCAAGAATTTTTACGATAAGCTAAAATCAGCCACTCAGGGTTTTGCCTCAATGGATTATCAGATTTTGGACTGGCAGCCGGTTAACCTGGTGAAAATGGATATTTTGATTCTTGGACAGAAAGAAGAGGCTTTTTCCAGGATCATACCAGAAAGTGAAGCCCATGAAGAGGGTAAAAAGATTGTGGAGAAATTAAAGGTAACCCTGCCCCAACAATTATTTTCTGTGCCCCTGCAGGCGGCTATCGGCGGCAAGATCATTGCCAGGGAAACCATTAAAGCCAAAAGAAAGGATGTTATTGCTCCTTTGTACGGCGGTGACTATAGCAGAAAAAGAAAACTGCTGGAGAGGCAGAAAAAAGGCAAAAGGGAGCTAAAAGAAAAGGGGAGAATTAAAATCCCCTCGAGGGTCTTTTTGGAAGTCTTTAAAATGTGATACAATCAGAAAGGACAGACACTATCTAAAAAAGGGACTCATTGCCCAGCCCACCAGACTGAGAATTACCATTAGAATGACAATAATCCAGACTATTTTAGCAATGGTTTTAAATTTCATAGGCTAATATCATGGTAGCAAAATTCAGGAAAAATAAAAAGGCGTTCAGAAGAGACGTATTTTTGCCCGCGCTGCTGGGAATAACAATTTTACTGCTTATCGGCTTTCTGGCTAACGCCAACCTGAAGCTCAGCAAAAAAAGAGCAGAAGTTGAGACGGAAGCCTCAACGCTGGAAACAGAAATGAGCGTCCTTGAAGAGGAGAGGGATTTTTTAAAAGCTCAAATTTCTTTATCGGGCGGAGAAGACTATTTAGAAGAGATAGCCAGGAATATCCGGAACATGATGAGAGAAGGGGAAAAAGCCGTAGCGGTTGTGCCCCTCCCCGATGAATCGGGAACAGAAGGAGAAGAGGAAAATACTGGTTTTTTGCAAAACATATTTAATTGGATAAGATAAAATTGATATGCGGTGGTAGCTCAGCCGGTAGAGCGTCTGCTTCCCAAGCAGAAGATCGCGGGTTCGAATCCCGTCCACCGCTCTCCGAGGGTCATTTTTAAAATATCGGATTTTTTATTTTGCGGGATAGAAAAATAAAGCAGCAGCTCCGTACAGGACAATTTTGTCTTTGAGGGGTGTAATGATGATTTTGGGTAACGGGAGAAATTTATCGACATTTCTTTTGATGCCGGAAAGAATTACTGGCCTGTTTTTCGCCGGCAGAATCATTCCTCCCCCCAGGGTTATTATCTCAGGATCGTAAGCCGCGATCACGTTAGAAAACCCCAAGCCGTTTATTCTGTTTATTTCTTTGATAAAAAGTTTTAGGCTTTTGTCTTTATTGAGCCAATTAAGGCTGGCAACGGAGGGAACCCGCCTTTTTATTTTTTTCTTTTTCATCCAGTGTTTTAGAAATAGGGGTAAACCCCTTCCTGAGCAGTAAGCTTGCCAGTGGCCAACTCCCTTTTTGCAGGAGCAAGGAAGCCTGTATTCTGTTTCCACGTTGAAGTGCCCGATTTCTGCTGCATTGTTGCGGCCGGTCAAAAGGTGGTTGTTGACAACAGCTCCCCCGCCTATGCCGCTTGATAAGCTGACATAGACGAGATTCTGGTATTTTTTGCCGGCTCCAAAAACCTTTTCTCCCCAGACAGCCGCTGTACAGTCATTATGGATAATAAGGGGCAGAGCAAAATATTTTCTTAAAGGCTCTTTAAGCGGAACCCTCTTAAAAGAGAGATTAGAGGAACGGATGATTTCTCCTTTTTGGTTTAGGGGGCCTATGGAAGCTATGCTTATTCCTCTGATCTTTTTCTTGGGAAAGTCTTTTAAGAGTTCTTTAATTAGATCAATAACCCTGTTGGTAAGAACCCGGCCCGATTTGCCTTTCCGGGGAGTCTTGAACTTTAAGCATTTTATAACCCTGCCCGTTTTGGATATAATAGCTCCTCTTAGGTTGGAAGCTCCTACGTCGACTGCAATAACGTTCATTTTATTATTTTACCAGTTGATTTTCGCTTGTGTCAATGATAAGCTTGAGACAACGCCACCTTAGCTCAATGGCAGAGCAATCGCTTCGTAAGCGATAGGTTGTCGGTTCAAATCCGACAGGTGGCTCTTTCTTTTCCCCTTGACAAATTTGATAAGGTATGCTATAATACTGGCATAGAGCAATTTTGAAAAAAGAATAATTTTTCTCAATGAAGGAGAGAGCGTTGAGAACTGAATATATATAATATTGAATATTGATGAAATGCGGGCTCTCTCCAAAGAGGCCCGTATTTCGTTAATATAAAAAAATCATTCGGAGGAGGAGAAATGGCATTCGAACGAAAGTTAGAGGAAAGCAATAACAGCTTGACCCTCCCCGCCACCTGCAAAGGCTGCCCAGGCCGCTTACTGGGATGCGCATCCAGCTTCTGCGCTGCGCGGGTGCGTAAAAAAACCAACGAGGAAGGGCAAGAAGAAATTCTTGCCCCCATCCCTGAGCTCATAAAATAATTTATGGGCCGAGGGGTGAGGAAAGAACATTAAAACCAAGAACGTGTTTGTTCAAGAAAGCGGAATGGGTATAAGCTTTATATCTATTCCGGTTCTTTGAAAGCTTCAACTAGTGATAGTGGAGACCGAAGAAGGGCTACATACCTGTAAGTTTTCGCTGACTTGCAGAGAATTACAGAAAGGAGGTGATACGAAGTGAAAGTTAGCCAGCTAATTGGCGAAATTGGCCGCAAACGTGGCCAAGAAACCGAGAATCGTTTCTGGAGGGCATTCGCCTATAAGAAAGAAGTGCCGTTCTCACAAATCTATGAACCCTCTTGGTTCTACGAAATTTATCAGGCATCGGCCGAGAAAGAACGCAAAGGCATTGACGTCATCATCCGTACAGACATTGGGAAGATTTTTCTAAACATTAAGTCTTCTCAGCGAGGCAAGAAAGAACATCAGCGTCGCTACGGCGACTGGCCCATCGGAGTAGTCGTTATTAATCACGACGACTCAGACGAAAAGATTCGCCAGAAGACGTTTGCTGCATCTCAAATTCTAAGGCAAAAGTGCCTCCAAAGGCGATAAATACTGCACTAAGGGCAAGAAGAAATTCTTGCCCCCACCCCTGAGCTCATAAAATAATTTATGGGCCGAGGGGTGAAAAAGCGAGGCCAGAAGCGCTCTCGCAGTGGGAGAAAATTCTCTCCTTAACTCTTGCAAAAGAGTGATCCCTGCTGCGCGAGCACTTCTGGCCTTTTCTTTTTGTCAAAGAGATGGTAAAATAATAAAGAAGATGATAATAGAAAACGCAAAACCAGAAGATTTACAAGCTAAACTCCTCCTTTTGGAGGACCGTCTTTGACATAAGGAAGAAGAAAGAGAGAATAAAAGATTTGGAGCGGGAGATGCAAAACCCTGAATTTTGGAAAGAGCAAAAAGGGGCCGTAGAGGCCAGCAAGGAACTGGCAGATCTTCAGCAGGAAATAGCTCAATTTGAAGCAATTAGAACAGAAGAGGATTTTAAAAAAATGGAGTGGCAGGCTCGTTTTTCCGGCAGATACGATAAAGGAAACGCCATCTTGTCGATTTACGCAGGCGCCGGCGGTCAGGACGCCCAGGACTGGGCAACCATGCTTTTGAGAATGTACTTAAGGTATTGCGAGCAAAAAAGCTTTAAATCTAAGATCTTACAACAGTCTTTTGGCGAAGCCGGAGGACCAGAGGGCAGAATAGGCGCCAAATCTGTCACCGTAGAGATTGTGGGCCGCTGCGCTTACGGTCTTTTTAAAAACGAATCAGGGGTTCATAGGTTGGTAAGAATTTCTCCTTTTTCTGCCCAGTCTCTCAGGCATACTTCTTTCGCCATGGTGGAGGTTTTACCGGAAATCAGCAAAGACCTGGAAGAAGAGCTTCAGTTAAAGCCCGAAGATATCAGGGTTGACACTTATCGGGCTTCGGGGCCGGGTGGCCAGTACGTTAACCGCCGGGAAACAGCCGTCAGGATCACTCATTTGCCGACCAAGATTACGGTTTCTTGCCAGTCAGAAAGGCTGCAGGGCCAGAATAAAGCTAGGGCTATGGATTTGCTTTACGCCAAGCTCTATCAGTTAAAAGAAAGAGAAAGAGAAAAAGAGCTGTCCAAGATTAAAGGAAAACAGGTTTCCATAGAGTGGGGCAGCCAGATCAGATCCTATGTCCTTCATCCATATAAACTGGTCAAAGACCTGAGAACCGGCTTTGAAACTTCAAAGGTGGAAGATATTTTAGACGGCAAATTAGATGATATCATTTTGCAACATTACTAAAGTTTACAAAACGGGATTGGAGCCGATAACAGCTGTTGAGAACGTTTCCTTTGATGTGAAAGAAGGAGAGTTTGTTTCCATTGTCGGCAGGTCGGGAGCGGGCAAGACCACTCTGCTTAAGCTTTTGCTGGCTGAAGAAAAGCCGACCAAGGGTTCTATTTTCTTTGAGGGCCAGGATGTGCATAAACTCAAGCCGACCATTCTACCTTACTTTAGAAGAAGGGTCGGCGCCATTTTCCAGGACTATAAGCTTTTGCCCTACAAGACGACTTTTGAGAACGTATCCTACGTTATGGAAGTAATGGGCCAGGACCAGGAAGAGATATTCGCTAACGTTCCCGAGGTTTTAGAGATAGTCGGCCTGGCAGAAAGGGCTGATAATTTCCCCGAAGAGCTTTCCGGAGGAGAAAAACAAAGGGCGGCCATTGCCCGAGCCCTCATCCACAAGCCTAAAGTGATTCTGGCTGACGAGCCAACCGGCAACCTGGACCCCTATCATACCAGAGACATTATTAAGCTGCTGGATAAAATTAATCAGATGGGAACAGTGGTTATTTTGGCCACTCATAATAAAGAGATAATTAATAAACTGGGCAAAAGGGTCATTACTCTGGAAGAGGGCAGAATTATCCGGGACGAGGAAAGGGGCAGATTTACGCTATAAACACATGCTTACCAGCTTCAAAAGAATATTTATTTCAGGGTGGCAAAACTTCAAAAGACAGTCCGGCTTCAGCTTGGCTACCATTATTATTATGATAATGGTTGTTTCCCTGGCCACTTTTATTTTCCTTTTCCGGGAAACCGCAGGGTCACTGATTGATGATTTGGAAGCCAGCGTGGATTTGCGCGTCTATTTCGATAAAGATCTTTCCGCAGAAGAACTCATGGAAATTAGAGGAGAGCTGGCCGCTGTTCCCGAGATAAAGAGCTTTGAGTATGTTTCTCGCGAAGAAGCCCTGCATGCTTTCACAGACAGGCATAAAGACAATCCGGTCATTATGGAGTCTTTGGAAGAGGTGGCGGTTAACCCCCTCTCGGCCTCTTTGAATATCAATGCTGAAGAGCCAAGTTATTATGCCGGTATCGCCAGCTTTCTGGAAAATTCTAGTTTTAGCGAGTCGATTGCCAAAATAGATTACGGCCAGAAGGCCTTAGCCATAGAAAAACTTTTTTCAATTACTTCAACCATCAGCCAGGCAGGTATTATTCTGGGCCTGATACTGGTTTTGCTGGTTATGATTATTATTTTCAATACGGCCAAGCTAGCTATTTATAATTCTGAAGAGGAGATTGAGATAATGAAGCTGGTAGGAGCTTCCAATCATTTTGTCCGAGGGCCTTTCCTGGTTCAGGGAGCTATTTGCGGCTTCTTGGCCACCCTAATAGCCCTTTTACTTTTTACCGGAATCCTTTATTCCATATCACCCAAACTGATGGTTTTATCTTCCGGCTTAGACTTATTCACATGCTTTGTAAATAATTTCTTCATTATTCTAGGAATTCAGCTTTTGGTAGGCGTTGGATTGGGTATTGTTTCTAGTTGGCTGGCTGTTAGAAAATACTTAAGAGTTTAATTATTGCGGGGTCATCTAATGGTAGGATACATGTCTCTGGAACATGGCATCTTGGTTCGAGTCCAAGCCCCGCAGCATACTAGGACAGGCGATTGAATTTTTCGCCTCGCCGCTTCGCGGCTCGGCTCCCGAAACAGGCAAATTTCCGAGTATTTCCCACGGTCCCCGTGGGAAATATTTGATTTTGGAATCCATTAAAACAAGGTTCGAGCCGGCTTTTTGCAAAATTCTGGCTCTTTCCTGGAGATCATCTCCATTTATTGCGTTTTGAACCTGATTTGCCTCCAAAATGAACCTATTGGCCGGTTCGAGCCACGAACAATTCTTTTTCTCAAAAGCTTTTAACCTCTGGGAAAGCTCAATTTTTTTATTGAGCAGCCTGTTCTTTCTCTCAACGTATTCTTCCTTGGTGATTATTCCTTCAAGCTGGTTGTCCAACAGCTTGTCCAGCTTGGCGTTGCATTCTTTGATCTGAGCTTTCAGGTTTTGAGAAAAAGCAAAGCCGGCTCTTTCGTCTTCCCGCTTTTCTTTCTCAAGCTCTTTTGTCAGTTCAATTTTCCAATTGTCTGGCAAAGAAACTTTTTGCAGGGCTGCTTTTACTTCTTCATCCAGGCCTTCTTCGCGGATGTATTTCTGGGAGCAGGGGATGCGCTTTTTCGTGCATCGGTAATAGGTATGCCCTTTTTGCATTTCAGAAGTAATTGCGCAGCCGCATTCTCCGCACCTAAGAAGCCCACGAAAAGCGTATACTTTCTCGCTTCTTTTCTTCGGCCTGGATTTGTCTTTGAGAATAGCCTGAACCTTGTCAAAAAGTTTCTTTGATATGGCCGGAGGATGCGTTCCCTGGTAGAGCTCGCCATTGGAAAGAAAAGCTCCGTAGTAGAATGGATTCTGCAAAATCATCTGTATGTTGCTTGTGGACAGCGCTTTATTTCTTCTGCTTGTCAGTCCTCGCTTGGTTATTATTCTCTTTGTTTCTTTCAGAGAATGTTTTCCCGTGGCATAAAGCCTGAAAAGCTTTATTATCAAGTCAAACCTTTCGGGGTCTTTCACTATTTTCTTGGCTAGTCTGTTGTTCAGATATCCTGTCGGCGCTACCCCGGACGCCTCTCCTTTTCTGGCTTTCTGCCTTAGACCTCTTTTTACATTCTCTGAAAGAGAGTCCACGTAGTATTTAGATTGTCCAAAGGCAATGTTGAGCATAAACTTTCCCTGAGGGGTGTCCTCGAACCAGAAAGTGGGGAATTTTAGGCTTTGCATCTTGCCTGCGTCAATCAGGTATATTATTTTTCCTCCGTCCATTGAGTTTCTGGCGAGGCGATCAGGGTGCCAAGCTAAAATTCCATCTGCTTTGCCTTTCTCTATATCAGAGAGCATTTCATTGAAAATCGGCCTCCCGGGCTTCTTGGCCGTCTGAGATTCTATGTATGTTTTTAGCACTTCCAGACCTTCCTTATTCGCAAATTCTCTCAATTCCTCAATTTGGGCTTCAATGGAAAGAATTTGCCTTTCTGGTTCGTCGGTGGATTTGCGCGCGTAGATGAAGTATTTCATATGTTTTGAAAATTTTTAATATAATTAAAAATTTTGACTCGGAAATTTGCCTGTGTCCCGCAAGCGGGACTGCCGCGAAGCGGCGAGGCGAAAAATTCAATCGCCTGTCCTAGTATGCTGAATGTTTTGGATAAAATCAGAACCTTTTTTAGGGAGAATCCGGACGCAGAGTTTTAGCTGTCCCGCCCCGCGGGGCGGGACAGAAATTCGCGGTCCTGCTCCGCAGGACAGACAGGCG